>Ga0209737_10000063_pt1 | contig 91619 bp, 75 predicted proteins | sample TergutCu122P3_FD_187284 | JGI IMG/M metagenome (GOLD analysis project Ga0209737, IMG submission 187284) | Cubitermes ugandensis P3 segment gut microbial communities from Kakamega Forest, Kenya - Cu122 P3 (SPAdes) (version 2) | ecosystem: Host-associated > Arthropoda: Insects > Digestive system...
AGGTTTGGCTAACTTTGACGACAATCCCAACAGCACAAACAGCCCCATTACCGAACCGGCTTATACCGTGGATAGCGCCTTCTTAAACTACCGCTATGCCTACAACGACAGGGGATTAATAGTTTCGCGCTCCGAAAGTGTATTGAAACGCCTGGAGAAATACGAATACGACAACCTGGACAGGCTTACCAAAATTACTTCCGGCAATATGGTACAACCGGGCGTCCCACAAATATTTTCCTACAGCAATAGCGGCAACATTGAGGCTAACTCCAGCCTGGGAAGCTACATGTACGACCCCAACGACAAGCCACATGCGGTAAGGAGCATAGACGTATACGGTAATGCCATATCTACCAATGAATGCAATGTAATCTACAACTTCTTTAACCAGCCCACCCAAATCACGGAAGGGGATTATCACATCAACCTTTTTTACGGTGCCAACCGGCAGCGCCAGAAAATGGAGTGGTATAACCAGGAGAGTTTAGAACGTACCCGTTACTATATTAACAAGCATTATGAACAGGAGGATGACCATATAACCAACATCACGCGCGATTTTCATTACATTTACGGGGATAACGGTGTAGTGGCGTTGCACGTTACCACCTATCCTACTCCGGACGGTAGTCTCATTATCGGAATACCAAAACTTACCCGCCCTACCGACACCACATACTACATCCATACCGACCATTTGGGTAGCTATTGTGTCATTACCGATGCCGGCAAGAAAGTGAGGCAGCGCAATTATTTTGACCCATGGGGGAATTCCCGGTATGTAGGCGCCTTTACCAATCCGGGCGGATCTAACAGTACCAACGGCCTTCCACCCGATGATCCCATAGTGGAAGCGCCTTCCTTGAATTTTACGTTTACCAACCGTGGTTTTACAGGGCACGAACATTATCCTGAGCTCAGGATAATTAATATGAACGGACGACTGTACGATCCCGTAATTGCACGGTTTTTCTCGCCAGACAAATATGTGGCGAATAGCTCTTTTACTCAAGACTTTAACCGTTACAGCTATTGCAGGAATAATCCACTAATGTACACAGACCCAAGCGGAGAATTTCTTAACTATGTTTTTGGAGCAATTATCGGAGGAATGGCCAATTGGGCATTTAATGGATTTCAGTTTAACTTACAAGGATTGGCATATTTTGGTATTGGTGCAGCAGCGGGAGCTGCAACTGCAGGAATGAGTGCTTTGATGAGTGGAGCAGTGGGTTCACTTGGCTTTGTCTCCGGTGCTATTACAGCAGGAACCGCAGGTTTTGCAGGCGGCTTTATTGGTGGTGCCGGAAATTCGTGGATGCAAGGAAATAGTTTTAGACAAGGATTGATGGGTGGGCTTAAAACAGGTGGGATGGGAGTTTTAATGGGAGGAATAATGGGAGGAGTACAAGGGGGGATGGAAGCATATGTGCATGGGGGAGATTTTTGGATGGGGGATGGAGCAACCTTTGATGCTGTAGCAGTTGTACCATCAACTAATAATAGCATAGAAGTAGGTGAGGGAATGAGTTATTCCACTGATTATGCAAAAAAATTCTCAGATAGGGCTTTTTCAGGAAAAAGGAAAGGATTAGGAAATTTGTATGCCGATGGAAGAGTAGCGCCCGGTCGGTATGCCAAAGGAGATGTTGTTTATCGCGGAAATGATGAAATTTGGGGGTCAGCAGTATATAGGCAATGGGGTAAAACTGATGTTTATTTGTATAAAGGCGCTTTTACATCAATGGAAAGGCTTTATTTAACTATGGGGCACGAGTATCTTCATGCCGGTTATAATACTGTTAGCGGATTTGCAGAATCTGAGGCTAAGCATCATTCAGAGATCAGAAGATGGCAATATGAACAGGCGCGTCTTTGGAATTTTGACGTTAAATACTATCAAGATGCTTATACTCCACATCTGAATTCTACTAGATATTCTGTTCTTAATCCATTGAATTTTGGTATTCCAACAACACCTGTTAAACCCTGGTTATTTTAAATAAAATTAATATTATGAAAACACTTTGGATATTATTACTCAACATTTCTTTCTGTACTTGTCTTGCACAACTACAAAAAGATACTCTTAGGTATGGCGAATGGTATTTTGAATTTCAAAATTATGATAAGGAAATAACGATGTTGCCAAATGAATTTATTGAAATGACAAATCAAAGTATCTATTGGGATCCTTGCCTTTTTGACCTGCAAGCAATCTTTAACAATAAAGAAAAAGAGACCTTACTTCTATTAAAATCTTTTCTACGTAATAAAAAATTTATCTGTCTTGATTCAAAAAAAATCAATCCTCCTCAATTAGACTTTCTATTAACACAAAAAATTATTAACAGATACTTGAGGGATAGTTATTTTTCAGAACCTGAGGAGTCTATGAAAGAATCTAACGACTTTTGGTATTTGGGTAGAATTGACTTGCATCAGAATTATACAAGCCATTTAATTCTTATAAGGGATAAATTTAATAATACATTAGTAACAAATTGTTCCTTGTTTTTGCTTAATATTAAAGAGGACAAATTACTGTCAATTACGCGTGTAGCTTTGTATCATACAGATTTTTTTCAATATTTGAAACCGGAGAAAAATAATACTTTCTCATATAGAGGTATATATTATAGTGATATGATTTATGCGAGAAGAATTGACAGGTGGAGAAATCGGGATAAAGAAAAAGTATATGCAAAATTTATGTTTGATGATCAAGGTTATGTGAGAGTCTTATGGAATAAAGTAGAGATTTTTAAATATCGGATAAAAGAGAAGAATGAATAGCAAACCTCAATCCATCGAATTTTGGTATTCCAACAACACCTGTTAAACCCTAGTTATTTTAAATAAAATTGATATTATGAAAACACTTTGGATATTATTACTCAACATTTCTTTCTGTACTTGTCTTGCACAACTACAAAAAGTGGACTTCCTAGCTAATTCCGTACACAAAGATAAGAGTGGAAAAATCTTAATTTTGCGAACGGAATTAGTTATGAATACCATAGACCTATTTTGCTAAAATTGACAAAACGGTTTTTATACAGCGCCAGTAAAAAGCTTGGCGTAGATCCGGGAAAACCCATACCGCAAGAATACAGGAATAGCGCGTTTGCAAATGCAGCTAAATTTATGTGGTTTAAGTTTGCTCCAAATCCAAGCGGGGGAATTAGAATTGCTAATTTACCTAATGGAAAAGATGGTTGGGTAAATCCAGAAATTTCTGATGATAAAATCTTGGGCACTTCAATTATGTTTCTTCATGGAGAAAACGCTTTTACGAGTCTTGAAAAATTGTTCTCTACCTTGGGACATGAGCTTGTGCATGTATCACAAATTCTTGCGCTAACAGGTTTGTCAGCATCTGAAACGATTGATAAAGAGAATTTCAAAAATGCGATGGAGCACTATGCTTATATGTACTCAAGTTTTTTAGGCGGCGGCTCTGCGCATTTTAATGTTGATTGGTCAAAAATTAGTCCTGAAAATAGAGCAAAGATAAACTTTACGAATTATTTATGGACGTATTTATATAATAAACCTTTTTAGTATGAAAGTAAAAACTCTATTAATCATAGCACTTTTATTCCTACAATGGAACTTTGTATTTTCACAATGTATCAGCATTGAACTATCAGTAACATGGAAAATGGGATACGATATCTTTAATAAAGATTCTGTAATAAGTATCCCAATGCTTAATATTACCTACCGTAATAATTGTGATACAAACTATTATTTTTTTAAGGTATCTCCTAGAAAAGATGGATATTCTATGGTAAGGTGCTATGCCCTTCGTAATATTTTTGATCATGAACTCCAAAAAATAGCGAAATCGTATCAATACAACTATACAAATCGGGCTTTTAATGTATTAATTGGAAAAGGTAATTCTATTAATAAAGCTTGGGAGATTGTTGAAGATACTATAGAATTTTTTTTAAAAGATCCATCCAAAGAGCGAATTAGCTGTGCATTACAAGACATTTATCAATATTTATGCTCTGAAAGATACAATAAATCTACAAAAAATAATCATAAATGTTTCGAACCATCCATTGTTACTCCTGAAAATATTTTATCAGGTTCTGGTCTAGAGCGTTTTGTGTTTTTAAAGCCGAATGAAACCCATATTGATACCTATAATCTTATTGGTTATAAATTTGTTGAAGGTAGTTTTACATTTCATATTGATCAGAATGTGATTAAGAATTATGTATTAGGTCTTGATGCAGGTCGTACAATAGAAATTAAATTACCAGCAGTGGTAGGCGAATATCAGCTTTATTCCGGAAGCTTTAATACAAATAAGGTTACGGTATGCTTTGGTGAGAAGTAATACATTTTATCGACATTTCAAGATACATAATGAAAAACGTTCAACTACTTTTTATCGCTATTTTGGGGAACTCCCGGTATGTAGGCGCCTTTACCAATCCGGGCGGCTCTAACAACAGTACCAACGGTCTCCCACCCGATGATCCCATAGTGGAAGCGCCTTCCCTAAACTTTACGCTCAGCAACCGTGGGTTCACTGGGCATGAGCATTATCCCGAACTCAGGATTATTAATATGAACGGGCGCTTGTACGACCCTGTAATCGGCAGGTTCTTCTCGCCGGACAGGTATGTGCAAATACCGGATTTTACACAAAGTTTTAATAGGTATAGCTACTGTTTGAATAATCCATTGCATTATACAGATCCCTCTGGAAATATTTTTCAATCGCTTTTAAATATTATAACGATCCCTGCAAGACTTATTACCGAAGGTGTTACCTGGGTCAATGACAAAATAAATGGAGATACACGCCATGGCGGTTATTTTGATCCGGGTTACATATTTGGACAAAACGCTCCGGGGAGTTTAACGCCATATAATCCCGTTAACACAGTATCTTACGGTCAGCCCGGATATATACCGCCAGGAGCATCTTTTAATGGATTAAATAATTCAGGACTATCGTATGGTTCTGGTTGGGGGCTTAATGTTGATAATACGATACCGGAACGATTTGAATTTGAATGGTATTGGGCTGGAGGAACCATTGGGAAACTGAGAAAAAAAGGCAACAAGGAAGTGGGTATGATAGTGCCTTGGGGGCAATGGTACACACGAATAGTGAAGGTGGGAGGGGAAGAAAGTGCTTTACCCGAATCCATAGCAAATGATAGAGCCCCTTACAGTGGTTTTTGGGGAGCTTTAAACTATATCAGGACGGGTGGTATTGAAAATGGGATACAATACAATTATGATGGCACAGTTGTGGGATTTGCTCCTAGGATGGGGAATGCACCTGTGCCTTCATTTAAAGGTGGAGCCATTGTTAAAACTTTACAAACAAGCGGTCGTACGATAAATAGTTCAACTTTAAAGGCGTTAAACCTAACACAAGAACAAGGCAAAAAAGGTATCGAAGCATTGAAAAAAGATTGGCTATTACCTAATAATGCTCATTTTAAAATAAAGGCAGACGGCAGTATTATTAATCCTAATACAGGGTTTAACTACGGAACAATATTTGATTATTTATATTAAAAATATATTTCAATATGGAAAGAGAAAATTTTCTTTATAAGATAACCGGAAGTTTTGGTTTTAATACAGGTGATGAAGATATTAGTATAGTAACTCAAAAACTCGGTATTGAGCCAATATGGGGTTGGAACAAAGACGACGAGTGGTTTCTAAAAAGTACAAATGAAACTCGTTATCGTCCTTGTGGTATTTGGGGATATGAAGCGAAACCAATTTTTATAGATATTACAGATATTTCCCCGATGATTCAATATTTTAGAGAATTGCTATCTGAAAAAATTAAAATTATTAATGAATTAATAAATGAGTATCAGTTTGAGTGTAACATTCGTATCACAATATATACAGAAGAAGAGGGGGCTTGTGGAGCAAGTATTAACAGCGAGGAGTTATTATTTTTATCTCATTTTTCTCGTTTTGATATTTCTTATTTACAAGTAGAAAATGTAGAAGAGTGAATGCTCCGAGTCTTAAAGTTGATTGGTCAAGAATCAGTTCTGAAAATAGAACAAGGATAAACTTTACAAATTATATATGGACATATTTATATATTAAACCATTTTAATATGAAAGCAAAAATTTTATTTATCACACTATTCTTATTACTACAAGGGAAGTCTGTATTCACTCAATGTATTAGCATTGAGTTATCTATTACTTGGAAATTGGGATATGATATTTTTAATAAAGATTCTGTAATAAATATCCCTATGCTTAATATTATCTATCGTAATAATTGCGATACGAATTACTATTTTTTTAAGATATCTGCAAAAGATGGAAAACATATGGTAATGTGCCCTGCTTTGCGTAGTTTTACCAACAATTCTACTCCTCTTAGTAGGGCTATGGCACATGATAATTATGCCAATGAAAATTTTGATGTAAAAATCGGAAGAAGCCCACGAAATAATATTGGTTGGTGGATTGAAGGAGGGAATGCAGATTATGTTAGAAAATATGGCATTGACCATGATATAAGATGTTGTTTGCATGATATTTACGAATATTTTAATTTTGGAAGGTACGATACCTCTGAAAGGTTAAAGCATGGTTACTTTCAACCATCACTTTTTACTCCTGAAAATATTTTATCCGGTTCTGTTCAATACCAATTTGTATTTTTAAAACCAGGAGAAACGCATATTGACACTTATAATCTTATTGGTTATAAGATAGTTGAAGGTTGTTTTACATTTTTGATTAGTCAAGATACGATTATGAGTTATGTGTTAGGTTCTGATTCAATAGAAATTGAATTACCGGAAATAGTAGGCGAATATCAGCTTTTTTCTGGTGCTTTTAATACAAATAAAATTACGGTGTGTTTTGGGAATAAGTAATTGAACTTTCTAACCAATTCTGGGTACCGATAACACCAATTGTGGCTACCCAATTTTAAAAGTTGCGCCCGACACAAATTAGGGATTTTAGAATGAAAAAGATATTTAGAAACATTAGTTTATTAATTGCCATAGGTATCGTAACTACAGTATGTATCTCTTGCGAGAAAGAGAATGATGATAAGCACATTGTTTATGTGGCTGGATATCAAATCAATGAAAATGGTGTTTATATAGCCATGCTGTGGAAAAACGGGGCAGCACAAAATCTGACAGATGGTACCACCAATGCAATAGCTTTTTCTGTATTTGTTTCCGGAAAAGACGTATATGTGGCAGGATATGAAGGCGCTATGGCTAAGCTGTGGAAAAATGGCATTGCACAAAATCTGACAGATGGTACTACTTGTAGTGCTACTGCTTACTCTGTTTACGTATCGGGGAAAAACGTATATGTGGCAGGTTGGACTTCCTAACTAATTTTGCACACCTAGATAAGAGTCAAAAAAATCTTAACTTTATTGAATGGAATTAGTTAGGAATACCAAAATATTGGGTTAGCTACACCGCTCATAAAATTTTTCATTGTTTTTAAAATTGCAAACGGCTGTAACATAAAATTTTAAACAACTAACTCCCATTTTTAACCTGCCTTAATTTTACGTTCAGGACATTTTCGTGCCGTTTTTTGTAGAAAAGAGGAAAAGCATTTGCGGTAAGGATACTTTTGCCGTGCTATTATAAAATAGCGTGTGCACACAAAGTATTAATCTAAATTTATTCATCATGTTAAAGTATTCTTTAGTAGAAAATCTTTTGACCGAACGTCTCGACGACTATTCGGCGCAAACACACAATGTATCAAGCCTCGACAAAGGGGCAATTATTAACCGCATGCTGAACCGCGGAACACTGCTTACCCGCACTGACATCCTGGCAGTGCTCAATGGTTTTGAAGAAACAGTAGCAGAGGCAATCCTCGCAGGACATTCCGTAAATCTTCCGCTGTTTAACACTTCATTTTCCATTTCCGGAGTCTTCGAGAGTCCGTTAGACACTTTCGACGGTAACCGCCACAAACTTAATGTCAACCTTACCAAAGGTCTTCTGCTTCGCGAGGCGGAAAGGAAGGTAAAGTTTGAAAAAACTAACAATCCGGCGCCGCTTCCCCAAATTCAGGAAATCAGGGATAGCATAAGCGGCGCCGTGAACGAAAAACTAACAGCAAAAGGCGTGGTGGAACTGCGTGGCTACAACTTGAAAATTGAAGGCACAGACGATTCCTGCGGATTATGGTTCGTAGCCGAAAACGGCACACAAACCAAAGCCGGAGTGATTATCGAAAACAAACCTTCAAAAATTATCGCCATGATACCGGAATTGCCTGACGGTAGCTACCAGCTAAAAGTAGTTACTCAATTCTCCAACAGCCTAAGATTATTAAAGACGCCAAAACTGTTTGTTTACCCAAAAATATTGGTAGTTAGAAATTAGAGAATTGTCGGGACAAAACATACACCTATGTATGTTCTGCACCGACACCAGTGTATGTTCCGTACCGACACTAGTGTATGTTTTGTCCCGACAATTTCCAAACAGAATACTTTCTCTGAAGCTCTCTTCTTTTTTGTGCAATAAGCACTTAAAAACAAATTAGTCCACCTAATTCTCGCTCCCATGCCGAAGCCATGGGAGGCACCCCAATATCCCCTTCAAATTTTGAAGGGGTATCCGCAGGGCGGGGTAGTTTATATCAAAATATGTATCCCCAAAAATCCTACAAGTTAAAACTATACTAACTACAAACAAAATTGCATTTTGTCACTACTCATTGGAAAAATCATTTTTTTATGTTTATTTGTATTCTGAATTTTAAAATAATATGAACAATGAAATACAGGGCGCCATTTAATGCATTAGAAAACAATGGAATACTATGCTTTATTGATACCGTTTTTAATATAAAATAATTTATACAGACATAATGAATTTAAATCTTTTGACAGGAATAATTGCCGTACAGCAATCAAAAATTGTAATTCTCGCTAACGGTGAAAAACCCGGGCACGCTATTCCATTATATGTTCTAAAAAGTGCAGAAAAACTCATCTGTTGCGACGGCGCCATCTCTTTTTTAGAGCAACAAAATATTACCCCACATATTATCATTGGAGATTGTGACTCAATAACTTCAATACAAAAAAAGAAATACAAATCAATTATTCTTGAAGATGATAACCTTGCATATAATGATTTGCAAAAAGCCTTAAAATATTGTATTGAAAATGGATGGAAAAATGCTATTATTTTGGGCGCTACCGGAGATCGTGACGACCATTTTTTAGCCAATATCGGCATTTTAATGCACTATGCAAATATGCTTTCCTTGACAATGATTACCAATTACGGCATTTTTACTCCGGTAAATTCTACCACTACTTTTAAAAGCTATCCGGGACAACAAATTTCTATTTTCAGTTTTTCTTCGGAAACAGAAATCACTTTTCATGGATTAAAATACCCTGTCAGCAAACAAAAATTTAAAGAATTGTGGGAAGGGTCTTTAAACGAAGCTGTTGCAGAACAGTTTATTGTTGAATTGGGAGAAAATGCTACGGCTTTAGTGTATGTGGCGTTTTAAACATCTTAGTACGCGGATGACGCAGGTTAATCGGATAAACGCAGATTTTATTTATTTTTGCATCCAAAACATAATTACTAAGTATATAATGAAAAAAAATCTTATTCTAGCCCTCATTATCTTTGCAAAATTTATACTTTCCGGTCAAAATATTCCTGTGGAAAATTATCTTTATGCAGGATATAATATCGTAAAAAAGCCGGTGAAAGTTGATTCTTTAAACGTAAAAGGGAAGAAATTTGAAGAAAAAAATCTTTTGCAGAATTTTGTCTCGTTCGATAAAGTTTTTGAAAAAACAACCACCCTTGCTGCTGATTCGGGGAAAATCAGTTTCAGCACTCCAAAAGATGAATATGCGTTTCATTACCTTAAGTTTTACATTTTTCCGGATCGGTTTATAAAAGGCAATTTGACTTTAAAAACCGCAGATATGTTTGAGTTATATATAAACGGTGAAAAGAAAAAAGATAAAACTACTTTTGATTCTGTTGCTAAAGCGACTAAGGTTGAGTTAACCCTGGAACCGAAACGTTATGAAATCATTGTTAAATATTTGGCGCCAAATAATGATAGAGACACGTGTTTTTTGGAAACGTTTTTTACGCCGAAAAATAAAATAGTAGGGACGCAAGATTTTGCGCCCCTACTATCTGTTGACCCCACACAATTCTACGGTATCGAAATTATCCAAAACGGCATCACAATTACCAACGTATCTATTTCACCAAGTGGAAGATACATCAAAGCAAGCTATAACGAACGTTGGGATGAAAAACCACCTCGCGCTTATTCAAAACTATTTGATGCGGAAACAGGAAATTTATTAAAGTACAATATACAATCTAACGTAAAATGGACGCCTACCTCATCGCAGCTTTATTTTACACGAAAAGGCATGAAAGGTAATGAATTGATTTTCATTAATCCTGCTAACATGGAACTAAAAGTAATAGCAGCGAATATTCCGGAAGGCAGGTTTAGATTTACGCCTAATGAAGAGAAACTCATTTATTTTCCTGAAGAAAAAGCGCCCAAAGAGATGGAGTTTTTTAATCGCATTTTAGATAACAGCGATAGATATGGAGCATTCAGAAAACGGTCTAATTTAGCGATTTATGATTTAAAAACCGGAATGATGCAGCCGCTAACTTACGGATACCAAAATATTCGGTTTAACGATGTTAGCCCCGATAGCAAATACTTAATTTTCGGAACTACAAACACGGATTACACCAAACGTCCTTTTACAACTACCAATCTTTTTTTACTGAATTTAGAGACTTTGCAAGTAGATACACTGTTTTATGATGAAAAATACCTGTCTCATGCTACTTTTTCGCCCAACGGCAAGCAATTGTTGGTTACCGGGGCGCCCGAGGCATTTAACGGCGTTGGGTTGAATATTGGAAATGAAAAAATAGCTAACGCTCGCGATACACAGCTTTTTCTATATGATTTTGCATCGAAAGAGATAAAACCATTAACTAAAAATTTTGCCCCTTCTGTAAGAAGCGCCGTTTGGAATGCCGCCGATCAAAAAATCTATCTTTTAGTAAATGAAAGAGATATGATCACTATGTACACATTGGATCCCAAAACGGGTAAATTTACTTCTTTGCCGGCTCCCGAAGAGGTGGTAAGGGATTTTTCCGTAGCCAAATTTGCACCGGTGGTGGCTTTTTACGGTCAAAGTAACTCTAATGCCGACAGATTGTATGTATTGCAACAAGGAAAGAAAGGTAAATTGATCTGTTTAGATGATATTTCTAAAGACAAATTAGCAAATGTGAAATTAGGCGAGATGCTTCCTTTCGATTTTACTTCGGAAGATGGCACTTTGATTACCGGGCGTTACTATTTACCGCCCAACTTCGATCCTGAAAAAAAATATCCGATGTTGGTATATTATTATGCAGGAACTACGCCCACTACAAGAAATTTAGAATTTAGTTACTCTATGCAAATGTATGCAGCACAGGGTTATGTAGTTTATACGCTTAATCCGAGTGGTACTATAGGGTTTGGACAAGAATTTAGTGCACGACATGTAAACGCTTGGGGAGGGCGCACTGCCCAAGAGATTATTGAAGGCACGCAGCTTTTCTACCGTGCACACCCCTTTGTAGATTCTACAAAAATTGGCTGCTTTGGAGCAAGTTACGGTGGTTTTATGACCATGCATCTGTTAACGCTTACTGATATTTTTGCCGCCGCCATTAGTCACGCCGGAATTAGCGCCCTCACCAGTTATTGGGGAGAAGGAAACTGGGGAATCGGCTATTCTTCTATCGCAAGCGCCGACAGTTACCCATGGAACAACCAGGAATTGTATGTAGGGCAAAGTCCGCTGTTTTACGCAGATAGAATCCACACACCACTGTTATTATTGCATGGCTCGTTAGACGATAATGTGCCTGTAGGCGAAAGTATTCAAATGTACAATGCTTTACGAATTTTAGGCAGGCCGGTGGAGTTAATTATGGTTGAAGGCGAAAAACATAGTATTATCGATTATAAAAAGCGCGCCATATGGGCAAAAACTATGCAGGCGTGGTTCGCCAAATGGCTGAAAGACCAACCCGAATGGTGGAAAGAGCTTTATCCTGAAAGAAAGCTATAAATATGTTCGACACAGATAAACTTCAAGAGATTTGGCAAACCATTACTCGTAATAAAACGCGCAGTTTCCTTACGGCATTCGGTGTTTTTTGGGGCATGTTCATGTTTATTGGAATGCTCGGAATTGGGCAAGGGTTTGAAAATGGCTTGAGGCGAAATTTAAGTAATGTGGCTACCAACTCCATGTTTATTTGGACACGCCCCACTACCATAGAATATAAAGGCTTTAATGCAGGACGTTGGTGGAATATGACCCAAGATGATATGGAGTTATTAAAAAAACAAATCCCTGAAATTAAAGCCATTTCGGGAATGACTTCCTTTGGGAGTCACAAAGCAGCCATAAATGATAAAAACTGCGATGTTTTTATTCAAGGGATTGATGATTCTTATTATAATATTGATAACCAAGATATTATTTCAGGAAGAGGTATTAGTTACCTAGATATGAAGGAGAAGAGAAAAGTGTGTGTATTGGGGAATGAGGCAGCAGACCAACTTTTTTCTCCGGGAGAAGAACCTCTTGGAAAAATGATAAAAGCAGGTCCGGTTTATTTTACCGTGGTCGGTATTGTGAAACCTCGGGGAAATATTAATTTTGGCGGCGATCCGGGCACTACCGTTTTTGTTCCTTCTTCTACTGCACAACAACTTACAGGAAGCAAAAGGTTGGATATTATTGCAATTGCAGTAAACGACGACGTCAAAATTAAAACTATTGAAAAAAAAGCAGCAGATATTTTACGTGCCAAGCATCTTATTTCACCTTTAGATGATAATGCGGTGATGATATATAACCTTCAAGATTGGTTCTTAATGTTTCAATATTTGTTTATCGGAATTGCAACATTAATTTGGATTGTGGGCATGGGAACGTTATTTGCCGGAGTAGTAGGCATTAGTAATATTATGCTGGTAACGGTGAAAGAAAGAACCAACGAAATTGGGATAAAGCGCGCGCTTGGTGCAAAACCGGGAGTGATCACACGTCAAATTATGATGGAAAGTTTGTTGCTTACTTTTATAGCAGGCTTTTTCGGGATGTTTTTCGGGGTTTTGGTTTTAGTGCTTATTGAACAAGCCACACAATCTGCCGGAATGTTTACCAATCCCACCATTTCATTTACAATGGCAATAGTGGGAACAATCATCCTTGTTTTATCCGGATTGATTGCCGGAATAATTCCGGCGAGAAACGCTCTGAGAATTAAGGCTATTGATGCATTAAGGGAGGAATAAAAAAAACATGTTATTTTGTTGCTCTCATTAAACCTATACTTTTATGAATTTTATTGAAGAAATTATTGAAGAAGATTTGAAAAACGGTAAGAACGGTTCGCGTGTACATACTCGTTTTCCTCCGGAACCGAATGGCTATTTGCACATCGGGCATGCCAAATCCATATGTTTGAACTTTGGTTTGGCAAAAAAATATAATGGTTTGTGTAATTTGCGTTTCGATGATACAAACCCAACGAAGGAAGATATTGAATATGTAGATTCCATTAAAGAAGACATTCAATGGTTAGGGTTTCAATGGGCAGGAGAATATTATGCTTCCGACTATTTCGAACAACTTTACGCGTGGGCAGAATGGATGATTGAGCGAGGATTAGCTTACGTGGATGACTCTACACAAGAAGAAATTAGCTGCGAACGTGGCGTACCCACCCAGCCAGGAATTGAAAGTAAGTACCGCAATAGAAGCGTAGAAGAAAACCTTGACTTATTCCGTAGGATGCGTGCAGGTGAATTTCCCGAAGGAAGCCGCGTGTTACGTGCTAAAGCCGATATGGCGTCACCAAACATGCACTTGCGTGATCCCATCATGTATCGTATTCTCTTTGCCGAACATCATCGCACCGGAAACGAATGGTGTATCTATCCGATGTATGATTATGCACACGGGCAAAGTGATTCTATAGAAAACATCACACATTCTTTATGTACGTTAGAATTTGAAGTGCATCGCCCGTTATATGATTGGTTTTGCGAGGTTTTGGAGATTTATCATCCGCAACAAATTGAGTTTGCCCGTTTAAATTTAAATTACACTATTATGAGTAAACGCAAACTGTTGCAATTGGTTGAAGAGAATTATGTGATGGGTTGGGATGATCCGCGCATGCCTACCATTTCGGGGTTGCGTCGTCGTGGATACTCACCGGAAGCCATTCGCAATTTTGCGGAAACCATAGGAATCGCTAAACGAGAAAATGTAATTGACGTAAGTTTGCTGGAGTTTTGTGCTCGTGAACACCTCAATAAAGCAGCTGTAAGAACTATGGCTGTATTAGACCCGGTGAAATTGATCATTGATAATTATCCGGAAGGCGAATCGGAATTATTACAAGCCGTAAACAACCCCGAAGACTTGGAAGCCGGCACCAGAGAAATTCCGTTTAGCAAAGTGTTATATATTGAACGTGCAGACTTTAAAGAAGATGCCGATAAGAATTTCTTCCGTCTAACGATTGATCGGGAAGTGCGTTTAAAATACGCTTACATTATTAAATGTACTCATGTAATAAAAGATGCTAACGGTAACATAACCGAAATACATTGCACGTACGATCCTGAAACAAAGAGCGGAATGGTGCAAAGCAACCGCAAGGTAAAAGCCACTATTCATTGGATTTCGGAAAATTATGCCCAACCGGCAGAAATTCGTTTACTTGAGCGTCTATTTACCGTTCCCGAACCTGATAACGCAGAAGAAGGTAAAACATTTTTAGATTATATAAATCCTAATTCTTTAACAGTTGTGAATGGATTGACAGAAAAAAATATTACGAAAGAAAACGCAGCGAAATACTACCAATTTGAACGTAATGGTTACTTTTGCATGGACAAAGATTCTACGGATCAGAAATTGGTGTTTAATAAGACGGTGGGGTTGAAGCAGTAGAGACATTGCGCGCAATACCTCTACAGTTTTCTCAATTCCATTTCTATTTCAAACAATGAATCTCTAATAATGCTTATTTCGGGAAGAGACAATGCGGTGATTAGATGGTGGAGTGAGAGATAATCCCCTTCAAATTTTGAAGGGATGCCCGCAGGGTGGGGTAGTTTATATAAATCATAAAACACATCAATATTTTCTATCAATGCTTGTTCATCGCTAATTTCTAATTCAATATTCTTAACTTTCAAAAATTGCAAAATCCTCAATCCATCGGCTTTTTCATGAAAAGCACGGATAAATTGCGGCAACGTTTTAAAATTTCTCCGTAATGGTCCCCATAAATCATCGGTTTTATATTGTGTTTTCAGGAAATTAATAAATTCTGTTCCTACGTCTTTTATAAAAAGTTCAGGAATAATGTTGTAGGTTTCTTTTATTTTATCGAATAATGAATAATGATAAATGGGGTAACTTTCCCAATCACCACTACTTCCTTTAATCATGGCGGGTCCGGTGCCGAAAGGTACGCGGGTGGAAAACCGTGCAGTGGGATATACCGGTTCGGAATTATGGTTTGAGATGGATGTCATTTTTCGTAGTTTTTGCAAAAGATAAAAATCTTCGCCGCTACTAAGAGGTGTTATATTTCGAACTTTTCGCAGTGCTTTTATTTTTAAAGCAATGGCAGAACCAATAGCTGTAAATGTATATGGAGAACCTATGCGGTGCATGTTGATGAAATAGTTACGCATAAAAATCTCATAACGCAAAATGGCACGATTGGCACCTTCATCATTTGTAAGTTTATGATAATAGGGTAGGGCAAGTACATCAATTTTATTTTGAATAAAATTTTCTCCGATAGATTGAAAATAAGATTCATTAAATAGCGTGTCGGCATCTAAGCTAATGATAACATCGTCATCGGTTGCTGTTTTATAAATCTCCTCAAACAAGATTTTTCGCGCCCAACCTACGCCATAATTATTTTCACACCAGCCGTTATTTTTGGAGGTTTTATCAATAATATTAATTTTAAAATCTTTAAACTCTTTAAGGTAATGCAATAATTTTTGGTTGTTTTTACAAATTTCTATCTTATCTTCATTATTCCACCATCCATTCGGCTGATTGACACAAATATGCACCGAAAAAGGGAAGTCTGTTTTTTGCCGGGCAATAGCAGCAAGTGTGTGTGGCAGAAATTCTAACTCATCAAGAGCAGGAATGGCAACGTGCAGCTTCATTAGGCTTCTTGTAACATCCATTTGATTTTAGAAATCAGAATATCAATTCCTTTTGCGTTATGTCCGCCTTCAGGAATGATAATATCGGCATATTTTTTGGAAGGCTCTATAAATGTTTGATGCATAGGTTTTACAAACTTTTCATAATGACGAATGGATTTATCCAAACCTCTTCCTCTTTCATTCACATCGCGTTGAATAATTCTGATTAACCGCTCATCGGCTTCCGTATCTACAAAAACTTTTAAATCAAGCATATCACAAAGTTCAGAATCAGTAAATATCAAGATGCCTTCTACAATAACCACCTTACCGGGTATAATGCGAACCGTTTCTTTTTGTCGGGTGCAAGTGATATAAGAATAAATGGGCATCTCAATCGCTTTCCCTGTTTTTAATTCATGGATATGCTTATTCAATAAAGAAAATTCAATAGAAGAAGGGTGGTCAAAATTAATTTGTTCACGTTCTGCTTGCGTAAGAATTCCATTGTCTTTATAATAAGCATCTTGTGATAACACACTCACACTCTCATTGGGGAAGCATTTAATAATTTTTTTTACTACGGATGTTTTTCCGGAACCTGAGCCGCCTGCAATACCAATAATATACATTTTATGACATTTTTAATTACGAACAAAAATATAGTTTTTTTGAGTGTAATTGAATAAGTTTTGTGAAAAAGAATACTTTTGCAGTATCAAAAACATTTCTAAGCTTTAAAAATTTGATATTATGGTAATTTTTTTTACAAAAACAGTTTGCATGACACTTGTAATAGCTCTATTTACAGGAAGTCTAAATGCCCAAGATGCACAACCTTACACTACCCCAAACGTGGGGGAGAAATTTAGTTTTGAGGACTTAGTTACACACTCGTCCGGCACAGTGGTTAAAGAAGGAGAAATTTATGTAATGAAAGATAATGTTACGATTAGCAAATTAGACTCTTTGGTTATAACCGATGATATTACCGTTAAAATATTTGAAAACAAAGTCCTTACTATTAATTCTGCCTATTGGAAAGTTGATCCGCCGACACAAGCAGTTTTTACAAATTACGCAGACGGCGAATATTATGCAACCATTCGCGTGGAAGAGGCTTCTTTTGTACGTTTGAATAAAACTACTTTCACCTATGGAAGCGGTATACGCGTAATTGATTCCGATTTTGAAATGGACAGTTGTATAATGAATAATCACAATTTTTCTTCACAAGCAAGTGGCGCCATTGCTACTATGAGGGGGAAAATTATCGTTAAAAATTCTACTTTTAAAAACAATGTGCGCTCGGCATTTAACTCTGCGGCAAATATCGGATGCACATTCGAAATTATAAACTGTTATTTGGAAAACAATGTAACGGAAAATTCAAATCGTCCTCAAATTAATGTAGGTCCTTGTCGTGAAGGTGAGGTTACCAAAATTATTAATAATACCATTATAGGAAATCGCGAACTTACTATGGTAGGCGGTATCAGTACTTCATCCTTATTGGCTGTTCCTACAAGCTTTTTAATTGAAAATAATACAGTGATAGACAATCGTTATGGTATTACATTAACAGGTACAAATATTATAGGTACGATAAGAGGAAATACATTGGCGGATAATAATACGCAAAACAATCCTGCTTTAGGTGGGAGTGGTATTAACGTAACAGCATCCGCAGGAAATGTTCATACGGTGATTACGGAAAATACAATTTCGGGAAATCTATGGGGCATAACACTTGTGGGCAATACATCAAATTTCTCTGCCGGACCAACTGCAAATATCGGCAATATTTCAGTTCCGGAAAACGATCCGGAATATAATATTGGTAGGAATATCTTCTTTGACAATGGAAACAATGGAGAACTGTTTGATTTATTCAATAATAATCCAAATGATGTGATGGCTCAAAATAATAATTGGGGTGTGCCGGAACAAACCGAAGAGTTAATAAGAACAGTGATTAGAGATAAAGCTAACGATTCGCGTTATGGAATTGTTACTTTTATGCCACCTTATATTATTGAAGAAGAGTGTAATCCTGCAACCAATTTAATGGCGGATTATGCAATAAGTTCATGCACTGTACTGCTCAGTTGGGATGCAGCTGAAAACATGCCGGATGCTGAATATAATGTTTATGAAAATGGAATACTTATTGCCACCGTTGGAGGAGGACCCGAATATTATTATACTGTAACGGTTGAACCTCGAATTGAATATACGTATGCAGTAAAAACGGTTTGTGCCGAAGGGGAGGCCGCTGCCATAGAGATTATTGTTTTTTGCGATAAAGAAAGCGTCAACGAGCTGACAAACAACATTTCAATCTTTCCAAATCCGGCTTCAAATACAATAACCATAAGTGCGAAAGAGTTTGTAAAAGTTGAGGTATACAATGCTTTTGGCCAATTAATAGAGGTAGCAACCACCGATATCCTTGACGTCTCTTCTTACAATACCGGTATTTATTTCTTCAAAGTATTCGATATCAATAACTATACCGTTACTAAAAAGATTACGATAGTAAGGTAGTTTAGAACTACAATACAGCACATGGATGACGCAGATTTAAAAAAGATTTTCATATATTTTGCAAATTTAACTTAATTTTATAATGGCAAATTTTCTTACAAAACTATTTGGTTCAAAAGCAGACAAGGATTTAAAAGAGTTAAAACCCTATCTCGAAAAAACATTAGAAGTTGAAAAAACAATTATAACTCTTACCAATGATGGGCTGCGGGCGAAAACCATAGAGTTTCGCGAAAAAATAAATGAAGCCGTGCAAGCCGAAGAGGAGCGTATCGCTGAAATTAAACTCTATTTAGATGCAAATTATGACTTGGATATTGAAGAAAAGCAACAGCTATATAAAGAAGTTGAAATATTAGAGAAAAAAAGATATGAAAAAACGCAAGAGATTTTGAATGAAATCCTTCCGGAGGCTTTTGCTGTGATGAAAGAAACCGGTAATCGCTTTAAAGAAAACGAATTTGTGGAGGTTACTGCTACCGAAATGGACAGAAGTATTGCTGCATATAGAGATTGTGTGGAAATTATTGGAAATAAAGCGAAATTTGCAAGTACGTGGTCTGCCGGCGGCAATATGATAAAGTGGGATATGCGTCACTATGATGTGCAAATTATTGGAGGAACGGTGCTCCATCAAGGAAAAATCGCCGAGATGGGTACGGGGGAAGGAAAAACATTGGTGGCAACATTAGCCGTTTACTTAAATGCGCTTCCGGGCAAAGGAGTACACGTGGTTACCGTAAACGACTATTTGGCAAAACGTGACTCCGAATGGATGGGACTTTTGTACGAATTTCACGGATTAACCGTGGATTGTATTGATAAACACGAACCCAACTCCGAAGAGCGCAGACAAGCCTATTTGGCAGATATCACTTATGGAACCAATAACGAATTTGGCTTCGACTACTTGCGCGATAATATGGCACGAAATATAGGAGAATTAGTGCAACGTCCTCATAACTACGCTATTGTGGATGAGGTAGACTCTGTTTTAATTGACGATGCACGAACACCGTTAATTATTTCCGGACCAACTCCGCGTGGCGACCAACAAGAATTTGACATCTACAAACCCATGATTGAGCGTTTATATAATGCACAAAAAGTATTGATAAATGAAATATTGACAAAAGCAAGGCAACTATTGACACAAAATCCCGACCCTAGACCGGAAGAAGAAGCTGCTATTTTATTGCTTCGTGCACATCGTGGTTTGCCGAAAAATAAAGCGCTTATTAAATTTTTGAGCGAACAAGGGATGAAACAATTGTTACTGCGTACCGAAGCATTTTACATGCAGCAACAAAATAGAAACATGCCGATTATTGATCAGGAGCTTTATTTTGTAATTGAAGAAAAGCAAAATACGGTAGATATTCAAGAAAAGGGAATTGAATTGGTTTCACGGAGTACCGAAGAGGCTAGATTGTTTATAATTCCCGATGTGGGCGCCGAGATCGCCGAACTTGAAAAACAAAATATTGATTCGCAAGAAAAAGTAAAAATCAAAAACGAAATTTATCGTAACTTTTCCATTGCCTCCGAGCGTATTCATACCATTCATCAGCTACTGAAAGCGTATACCATGTTTGAAAAAGACGTGGAGTATGTGATTATTGATAATAAGGTTAAGATTGTTGACGAGCAAACAGGACGTATAATGGAAGGACGCCGTTACTCGGACGGATTGCACCAAGCTATTGAAGCAAAGGAAAATGTGAAAGTTGAAGCTGCCACACAAACTTACGCCACTATTACACTACAAAATTATTTTCGTATGTATAAAAAACTTGCGGGTATGACCGGTACAGCAGAAACAGAAGCAGGTGAACTTTGGAATATCTACAAGTTAGACGTCGTAACTATTCCAACTAATAAACCGATTGCCCGTTTAGATGCCAATGATTTGGTTTACAAAACAAAACGCGAAAAATATACCGCTGTAGTAGATGAAATTTTACGCTTAAATGAAGAGGGACGCCCCGTTTTGGTAGGTACCACTTCTGTAGAAATTTCCGAGTTGCTTTCTAAGATTTTGTCTACTCGAAAAATTAAACACAATATATTAAATGCAAAATTGCACAAAAAAGAGGCAGATATTGTGGCAGAAGCCGGTCAAACAGGAACAGTAACCATTTCTACTAATATGGCGGGTCGTGGTACCGACATTAAACTGGGACCCGGCATTAAAGAAAAAGGCGGACTTGCTATTATTGGTACGGAAAGACACGATTCGCGCCGCGTAGATAGGCAGTTGCGTGGTCGTGCCGGACGTCAGGGAGATCCGGGGAGTTCGCAATTTTTTGTTTCATTGGAAGATGATTTGATGCGCTTGTTCGGTTCTGAACGTATTTCAAGAATCATGGACCGCATCGGATTAAAAGAAGGCGAAGTGATTCAACACAGCATGATCTCCAGATCTATTGAACGTGCACAAAAGAAAGTGGAAGAGAACAATTTTGGCGTTCGTAAACGCTTGTTAGAGTATGACGACGTAATGAACAAACAACGTGAAACCATTTATCGCAAAAGAAGAAATGCGCTTTTCGGAGACAAATTGGCGATTGATATTTCCGATATGTTTTACGATGTTTGTGTGAAGGTAGTTGAACGAAACTATGAGTCAAAAGATTACGAAGGTTTTGTACAAGATGTGATTACTACTTTCGGCTGTGAAGTGCCGTTTACGCAAGAACAATTTTTTCATGAAAGAACCGATAAATTGATTAACGGATTGTTTGAAAAAGTATTTGAAAATTATAAAATTAGACAACAAATGCTTTGCAAACAAGCGTTTCCGGTAATTGAGCGCGTTTATTTGGAAAACGGTGAACGTTTTGCCAACATTGCCATACCGATTACCGATGGCGTGAAAACACTAAATGTGGTTGCCCCTCTGAAAAAATGCTTTGAAACCGAAGGGCGCGAAATAGGACTCTCTATTGAAAAAGGAATTACATTAGCCGTAATTGATAACGCATGGAAAGAGCATTTACGCGAAATGGACGATTTGAAGCAATCGGTACAAAATGCTTCTTATGAACAAAAAGATCCGCTATTAATCTATAAATTAGAATCTTTCAGCCTTTTCGACAGATTGTTGGAAAAGGTTAATGAAGAAATTGTTTCTTTCTTGAACAAAGGCGGTTTGCCGGTAGAACAACATTCGCAGGTTCGTGAAGCGCAACTGCCGCAATCGGAAACACGGCATTTGCAAACAGGCAGAAATGAAATAGCCGGAAGACCGGCAATAGGCGGAAAAGGAAGCGCACCGGTACGTGTGGAGAAAAAAGTGGGAAGAAACGAGCCTTGCCCATGTGGAAGTGGTAAAAAATATAAGAGTTGCCACGGAAGAGAAGCATAATCGTAGGGTAGGGGATAAGGCGCACCTTATTCCCCCATCAAAATACCTTTACTTCTTTATCATACACCACTATTTTCTTTCCAACCGGACGAATAGTGGCAATGCCGGCACGATGCAATTCCTTTGCTAAACCACTCTTAAACGACATGGCTGCAACTCCCAAATAAATGTTATGATTTTTATACTCAGGATAAAGTATCTTAAAAATTTCCACACGTGAAATAAGTTTGTCTATAGAAATATTATCCGGCTTGGCATTATATTTTACCTCAATTAAAGCGGCACTTTTTCCATTGAATAAAACAAGATCAAATTCAGCTTCCTTATCATCTCTCTTATAGGCTAAATTTCTTCTAATTTTATCAAATTTCTCATTCATAAAAGTTTTGTCTCTTTTAAGGGTGTTGTAGAAAAACTCTTCCGCTAATTCTCCATTGCTATTGGCAACTCCTCCCAAAAGTTTTCCAAGTTTGTCTAATCTCTGATTAGACTCTTCAGATTTCCAACCAAGATCTTTTAGTTGTTGAGCACTTTCGGCAAACATTTTTTTTATGTCGTCCCATGTAAGTTGTTGGTGTTCGTTCATAGTTTTAGAATTTTATGGTTAATGATTAGTGAGGATACAAAATTTTGCGCTTTTTCGTTGTGACAAATGTAATATTATTTCTCTTATATTCAGAATATTAAAATTGCAGAAAAAACTGACTTTTAAGCAGAAAAATTGTCAAAAAATACACTTTTTTATAAAATGGAATTTTTGCGGATTTGAAGTTTAAGAAAATTTCGGAGAAAATTTGTCGTTAATAGTGTTTAAAGATAAAAAAGGCACTCTTTTGTGAAATATCTAATTTAAACCTTATGAAAAAAATATTAAAATGGTTAGCCATTTCATTATCAATAATAATTGGTCTTATTGGAATAGCACTCCTTGCGCTTTTGTTATTATTGACACCGAAACGGCTTACGCCTATTGTAAATAAATACAGTACGGAATTTCTCAATGCCAGAGTGACTTTCGACTCTGTTCACGTCTCTTTATTTGAAGAATTTCCGAAAGTAAGCGTTAAATTAGTTGGGGGAGAAATCATTTCTTACGCCCTACAATCTGATACCGCATTTTTATCAGTTCATCCTGAAGGCGTTGATACATTGGTACGTTTTAACGAATTTATGATATCGCTCAATATCAGAGATTTGTTAAGATCGAAAATTAACATACAGCGTATTCGTATTTCACAACCAAAAATATATGCCTACATATCACCTTCAGGGCAAACAAATTGGGATATTTTAACATTGCCAGAAAACAATGATACACCATTAGATTTGAATATTGACCGTTTTTCAATCCGCGGTCCGGCAATGTTGAACTTTAAATCGGCGCCCGATTCAATAGCTTTACAGGCTTCTATTGGCAGGCTGTTTTTGAGAGGAATTATTACGCCCGATATCGATAAACTGGAAATTGACAGGTTTGTATGCTCTAATGTTAAATTAAATGCAGAGATAGAAAGCAGCGATATTACCGCCCGTTTGTTTATTGATACTGCACGTATTGACGTTGTTGAACAGCGACGGGAATTTGATCTGAAAATTATAGGTGCAGCTTCTGCCATAATAGAAAAACAGATCTATTGCGACTCACTCCCTTTTAGCCTGAATGGAACATTACGGCTTAACCTTGACAGTCTGAATTTTTTCGGATTTAAAAATTTTGGACTGACCGTTGCCAATTTGCCTGAAATTAAACTAAACGGCGATATATTGCTCTCAGAAGGCAATATTACTTCAGATTTGGAATGTAAAATTGAAGGGTTACCACTACAAGCATTGCTAGACCTTGTTCCGGAGGGGTTTTCGGAGGAGATACAAAAAATTCAAACAAATACTAAAATTAATCTAAATACAAATATTAAAGGCAAGTACGAATTTGCAGAAAACGGCAAATTACCTGTGATAGATGTTGACTTTAAAATACCAAAGGGACACGTGATTTACAGAGATTTAGAATCGAAAATTGATAATATTGCTGTTGATGCCTCTTTCCATTTTAACCCTGCTAATCCAAAGAAAACAGGAATAAAATTAAGAACTTTTAATGTGGAAGCTTTTGCAATGACACTCAATGGAAATGTGGAAGCTACCAACTTGTTTGATGATCCGAATGTTACCATGAAAGTAAAAGGTACAGCCGATTTACGGGAATTATTGAAGTTTGCCCCCGAAGATTTGGGAGTTACCGCACGGGGAAGTATCTCTTTTAATGCCGAAGGTTCTTTTCTGGTTAGCCGGCTGAATGAACAAGATTTGGCAAAAAATGACCTGATTGTGCAATTTAATGCTGATAGGGTACGTATTCGTATTCCTAAGGATACGATAAGTATTTTTGCCGAAAAAACATTTTTGGAACTTAACACTACTAAAACGCGGACAAACAGAAATGGTGAAATTTCAAGACTGTTAACACTTGAACTAAAGTCAGATACGGCGCGTGTGAGAATGCCCAGCCGTGAGATTATTGCCGTTTCAAAATTAGACTTTGAAATGCGTACCTCCGATGCGCTCATAACCGGCGATACATCAAAGGTGATCCCCATGGTAGGAAATCTTACTGCAAATACTTTGGAATATTCTGATGTGGATTCAACCACCATGCGGTTGCGTGGTGTAAAAAGTAGCATCAGAATTTTACCATCGAGAGAAAACCGTTCTTTGCCTTCTATACGTTTCGAGATTGAAGCCAGACAGGTAAGTGCATTTTCTGAAGGAAACCGTATCTCGGTTCGCGATGCAAGTATTTCGATAGCAGCTACGAAGAATGATCCATCTCAAGAAAGACAGCGAACAGCGGGAGCAGGTCGTTCTCAACGGCAGGGTAACAGGCGTGTGGATGATTTTGTAGGTGAAGATATTGATATTAAAAATACCGAACTCGGCGCCATGTTGCGCGAATGGACAGTTGCCGGAAGCATCAAATCGCGTTCAGGTAGAGTGGTTACCCCGCATTTCCCGCTAAGAATCCGCTTGCAAAACCTTGACCTTGCTTTCACAACCAACGATATTACATTACAAAATCTTGCGATTAGATGTGGTGAGTCGAGGTTTAACGTTACCGGAAAAATAGATGGCATTCGCCGGGCATTATCAACCGGAAGAGGATTGAAAATCAACGCTGATATTAAAGCCGATACTCTCAATGTTAACCAACTTTTAACTGCGGTATATCAAGGTGCTGCTTATTCCGGCGCTTCGGAAGAATACAAAAAAGCTATTGCAAGAGCGCAAGACGAAGAGCAACTCGAACAGATTATTAAAAATGAGAATGAAGGAAAAGAAGAGAAACCTGTATTGATTGTGGTCCCTTCAAATATTACGGTTGATGTTAAGTTAGATGTCAGATACGGAAAATATGCCGATGTAATCATACATAAACTCACCGGAGAATTAATCTCACGCGACCGTGTTATTCAATTAAAAGATATTGTTGCCAAAACCAGTGTCGGCGAAATTGATTTAACAGCGCTTTACGCCACCCGAAGTAAGAAGGATATTACTTTTGGTGTTGATTTGGATTTTAAAGATATACAAGTTGAGGACTTTATCAGAATTATTCCGTCGGTAGATTCTTTAGTGCCCATGCTATCATCGTTTAAAGGAGTTGTAAATTGCCAGCTTGCGGCAACGGCATCATTAGATACGATGATGAACATCATTTTGCCGAGCCTGAACGCCGCTTGCAGAATAAGTGGTAAAAATTTGGTACTTCTTGACGGAGAAACGTTTTCGGAAATAGCACGTACGCTAAAATTCAAAAATCGTGAAACAAACTTAGTAGAAAACATATCTGTTGAGTTGCTTATACGCAACAATCAAATAGAAATTTTCCCATTTATAATGCAAATAGACCGCTACAGAACAGCAGTAAGCGGTATTCATAACCTTGATATGACTTTCAATTACCACGTATCGGTGCTCAAATCGCCCATTCCGTTTAGGGTAGGGCTTAATATCAGAGGAGATTTGGAGGATATGAGCAAAATGAAAATTGGTATTGGAAGAGCAAGATATAAAGATACAAACTTACCGACTTACGTAACTTTAATTGACACAACACGCTTGAACCTCCGTACGCAAATTGACAATTTTATTCAGCAAGGAATTGACGTGGCGCGGTTCAGCCAATTCTCAATGCCTGTAATAGACCCTGCATTCATTGAAAAAGAGGTCGAATCAAATACCTTTTCTGCTCAGGATTCTTTAATGCTTTATAGGGAAGGAATCATAGATGTGGCGCCAAGATCGGTGCGCGACAGTATGCCTTTGGGCAATGACCAATCGCGCAGAAGACGTAGTAGTGATGAACGTAATTGAAAAAAATACTTTCTTTGCGCAAGTTATGAAGAAAAAAATTAACCTAAAAGAATATTTTGAAGCTATGAAACTTAAAATTAACGACCTGAATATTAGAATTTTTCATTTTAATATGATTCAAGTAAACACATTGGTTTGTTATGATGAAACAAAAAGTGGTGTAATTGTTGACCCCGGAATGAGTTCAAAAGAGGAAGAGCAAATGTTGCTTGATTTTATTACGAAAGAAGGCATTGATGTTAAATACATTATCAACACGCATCCGCATATTGACCATGTATTGGGCAACGATTTTTGTGTAAAAACATTCCGTGCTCCTCTTGTAGCGCATGAAGAAGGATTGTCTATTTACAAAAACTCGGCCTCTTATGGAGCTTCTTTTGGATTTCCGAGCTACGACTATCCCATGCCCGATATTTTTATTAAAGATGGAGAAGAACTGCGCTTTGGAAACCAAATTTGGAAAGCGCTTTACACCCCCGGGCATGCTAACGGAAGCGTTTGTTTTTATGATGAAAAAAATAAATTCGTTATTGTGGGTGATGTGCTGTTTGCCGGAAGTATTGGTAGAACCGATTTGCCTACAGGAAATTTCCATCAACTCATACAAAGCATTAACGAAAAATTGCTTACGCTTGGAGATGAAGTTTTAGTAATTTCCGGGCATGCTGAAACAACTACCATTGGTAATGAGAAAATGAACAATCCATATTTGTAAACCATGCTGGAAAATTTAGAAGAAGGTTTTGAGCGTCGCGATGTGTACGATAAAGAAACCATTGAATTGTTGGCAAACAGTTATCGGAATATCATCATTGCGGCTAAAGAAGATCCGGAGCGTGAAGGATTACAGGATTCGCCCATTCGTGCGGCAAAAGCTTTTCAGTTCCTTGTGCATGGCTATGGATTAAATCCGCATGAAATTTTGGGAAGCGCTTTGTTTACACAGGACTCTAAGCAAATTGTAGTAGTAAAAGATATTGAAATCTACTCGCTTTGCGAACACCATTTGTTGCCTTTTTTCGGCAAGGCGCACGTAGGATATATCCCTAACGGGAAAATTTGTGGATTGAGTAAAATTCCCCGTGTAGTAGATGCTTTTGCGCGCCGGCTACAGCTTCAAGAGCGACTCACTGCGCAAATAAAAGACTGCATTCAAGATGTACTCAATCCCATTGGCGTAGCGGTAGTTATTGAGGCGCAACACTTGTGCATGTCTATGCGCGGCATTCAAAAACAAAACTCCGTAACTACTACTTCCGAATTTAGCGGTGCATTTCTCAAAAACTTCAATACTCGCCAAGAATTTATGCATTTAATTGGAACGAAACTGCATTAATGGACTTCCTAACTAATTCCGTTTTTTAAAGGCATCATTTATTCTAATTTTTTGTAATATTTTAATTCGATTTCTTTTGTATTTAATGACATAAACTGTTTTTCCAATATCTCTAGTTCCTCTCTCCCAACTATAGTATGTTTTGCCATAGCATATTCAGCAATTTTTGTTTTCATTACTATTTGCCATATTTTTGCAATCACAATCGTTGGTAAATAATAGAGATACAATTTTTTCGGTGTAATTTGTACATCAATACTTTTTAATACGCGAAACAATTCTCTCGTTCCAAGTACCATATTTTTTAATGTTTTAAATGATTTTGAAAGCTCATAATTATTCGATTGATAACAATACAATGCCTTTGCCACTGGCAAAACTACTGCAATATGCGTTTTCTGCCACCAATCCATTTTATGATGGATGCTTGGAGAAAAACCACTTTTCTTAAATATTTTATGTAACTCATTAAGTCGCTCTGTCCTTTTACCGTTAAGTTCGCCAAAAGTGGTGGATTGAAATAATTTAGCTATTCCTTTCCCAATAAAATAATTGACTGTGCCGTTTTCCCTTTCGCCACCCACGGAAGGGAAGCCTATCATAATTCGGTTATAGCCCACTACATCTATCCATTTTTGATAACCCAACGGATTATTAACTACAAAAACAATATTTGGCGATTGGTTTTTCTGCAAAACAGGCAAAATATTATCTATTTGTTGAGTTTGAACGGTTACAATAATATAATCATAAACATCTGTCTCAACCAATGTGTCAATTAGTTTAATTCTTACATTGTCTATTTTTCCGTTTAAAGAATTTTTAAGAATGATACCGTTTTTCTCAATTTCCTTGTATCTGTTGTTTCTTGCAAGTATAGTAATATCATAGCCTTTTTGTGCTAATTTTCCTGCAAAAATGCTTCCTATTACACCTGCACCATAAATTAATATTTTCATATTTTTTTCTTATTAAATTGTCCATTTCTTGCTATAACACAAATAGATTTTCCTTGTTGAACTTCAATAACACCTTCTATTTTCAGTCCATTATCAATGATTGCCTCTTCTATTTACTATACGTTTCTATATCTGTAAATTTATTTCCACTTGATTCTTACAACGAAATTGTAACTTCTTTCTTGTTTCGATTTCAATTAGGTGTACTATTTTTTTATCCACTAATTTTTACAATCTTTATTTCAGCAAAAAACTTGTCTATTTCTGAATGAAATCTGTTTGCACAGGTTTCTTATCCGCTTACACCGCGTTTGAAAGGTGCGTTGTCAAGTATGTATTTTGTGGACATACAATCCTGTTATGCAGGATTGACACTGGATTTGTCATTTATCGCCCAATATTTCTATCTTAATGGAAAGAACTCTGCACTCGGAAATATGAATACTTTAATGGGTTTTGCACGGGTAAAGTATTCGTTTTGAAATCAAGAATTCATAATACTTTCAATAAGTTTTAGATTTTCATCATTGTCGGAAAGAAGTGATTCGGAAATTTTATTGTCAAGAAATTGGGTATCCCTTAAAATTCTCAGCCAATAATTTGTTTTTCTCATTTCTTTGCATGCCATGGATAATTTTGCAAAAAAGTCTTCCGGTGATTGTTCGACGATGGTGTCTTCAATAATAGCCCCAATAGACGTCCCGCTTCTGAGTAATTGTTTCGATAGTACAAATTCCTTTTTCTCAGTATACAAATACTTGTAACAATTAACAATTTTAATAGCGAAATCATAACTTTTTTCAACGATAATATTGTTTTCTTTCATGTCTATATATTATAAGTTTCTAATTCTTAATTCCTATTTCAGAGAATACCGTAATGCGCCATCGTCCTCTGTCTTTGCGCCTTCAAATTGTGGTGTGAAGTTTTTTCATTTTTCTTTTTATTAAAATCTATCACATACCTTGCGCCAAAACCTATCCAAAACGGCATTCTTTCTTTTCCCGTTAATCCCTGTCCGATTTCTAAATCAACCTGACAAAGATCACTGATGAAATATCTAAAACCTACCTGATATGCTAATCCGGATCCGGGCGCATACGGATCTCCATATATTGTCTCGCCAACCAAATGCAGCCCTTTGTACAACTTAAATTGTGCGCCAAGACCACCGTATGGGATAAAGAGATTTTTTTTCTCAACATTCAAATAATTAACCCCAACATTTCCATGAATAATAAATTTTTCAGCTTCATCGAATACATAAGTAGCTGCCAAAAAAGTGTATACGCCATAGCCCTCCGGAACAAATGCGCCTTTTCCGGCAGGCAAAGCTGTGCCTAAAGCTATAGCTATTCCGGGTCGTTTGCGGGCTTCATACCCGCAAAGGAGGTATTTCGTCTCAATCAATGGCGCCGAGAAAGAAAATTTGGTACGCCCAAATTCGGAACGGTCATACCCATATACGCCGCCAATCGCCACTTCAAACCAGTTGGTAACCCCATAAGACAACAGGTTCCATTGTTCACCGCCATGTTTGTTAAATATTGCCCAGCCTTCCCACTGCATCACTCTGCGTCCGGCAACCACGCCGTCGTCGGTAATAAAGGGTCTAACTGCGTAAGTTTGTGGCACAATTGCCGCCAAAATGAATGTTACTAAAAGTAACTGTTTTTTAATTTTTGTCATGATTTAATCTCCTTTCAATTTGTTTCCGCAAGGGGATTATAATAAATCCCCTTTACAGAAATGTTATTACTTTTGTTTTACTCGAACTCGGATATGGGTCGTCGTTCATTTTGTTAATTATAATAATTCGCCGTATCTTCTAATAAATATCCTCTTAAACAACTGTGCCAAAGCCATATACAAAACTATCGTCAATATCAACCATGGGAAGTAGGAAGCCGGTAGCGGCGCCAGACCGATAGACGCTCCAAAACCGGTAAATGGTATGATTGTTAAAACAGCAATTCCTGTAAAAGTGAGCAGTGTAAGCGGCAATGATGCACGACTTTGTATAAACGGTATTTTCGGGGTACGTATCATGTGGATAACCAATGTTTGCGACCACATGGATTCTACAAACCAACCAGCCTGAAAAAGGGCAATATAATACGCTTGCATGGCAGGATCGGTGATTTGGTGAAAAAGCAGTCCGCCGCACATCGCAGGACAAATGATAAAATACATCAGTAGGTAGGTGGTGATGTCGAACACCGAACTTGTTGGTCCTATCCACAGCATAAATTTACCGACCAATGAAGCGTCCCATTTTCTGGGAATTCTAAGAAATTCCTTGTCCACATTATCCCATGGAATAGCGGTGCAGGAAATATCGTAAATCAGGTTGAGAAGGATAATCTGAATGGAAAGCATCGGCATAAAGGGCAGAAATGCGCTGGCTGCCAAAACTGAAAACATATTTCCAAAATTGGAACTTGCCGTCATCTTGATATACTTAATCATATTGCCATACGTTTTGCGTCCTTCAATGATGCCTTTTTCCAGCACCATCAAATCTTTTTCCAACAGTATGACGTCTGCCGATTCTTTGGCAATATCAACGGCTGTATCTACCGAAATACCTACGTCCGAGGCTTTCATTCCTGCGGCATCGTTTATTCCGTCTCCCAGGAAGCCTACACTATGTCCGTTGTTTCGCAAAGCCGTAATGACACGCGCCTTCTGATGCGGCGATAACTTGGCAAAAACAGATGCCTCTTCTACGATTTTTCTCAATGTTTCATCGTTCATGTTATCCACATCGGCGCCAAGCACAATGTTATCGGCAGGAAGCCCTACCTGACGGCAAACACAACGTGTTACCTTATCGTTATCTCCCGTAAGGACTTTCACGTTTACGCCATTTTCATGCAACGCCTGGATTGCTTTGGGAGTAGATTCTTTTGGCGGGTCGAGAAAGGAAAGATAACCCATCAACACCATATCTGATTCATCGGCAACCGAAAATGCACCCACAGGAGACGGACTGTGCTTTTGTGCCACAGCGATAACACGCATACCGTCTTCGTTTAAATCTTCCACTTTTTTGAGGATATACTTTCTTATATCTTCGGTCAGCGGTTGAACTTTTCCTTCGTATTCGGCATAACTGCAAACGGCAAGCATTTCTTCCACCGCTCCTTTGGTAATCATCTGCGTATGGCCGTTATCCACAACAACGCTCATACGGCGGCGGTCAAAATCCCAAGGAATTTCGTCCACTTTTGTATATTTATTCGCTAGCCCCCGCAGTTCCTCTACTGTATCCTGTTCTTCATGCGTCCTGTTTATAATAGCAACGTCCATCAGGTTTTTCAATCCCGTTTGATAGTAACTGTTGAGAAAGGCATGGCGCAATACGCGAGTATCTTCCTGTCCGTGAATATTCAGGTGATACATTAAAACTACCTTGTCCTGGGTCAGCGTTCCTGTTTTGTCGGTGCATAAGACGTTTATTGAACCAAGATTTTGAATGGAGTTTAAGTTCTTGATAATCGTTTTTTCTTTCGACATTTTGACAGCGCCTTTGGCAAGACAAGCAGTAACAATCATCGGCAGCATTTCGGGCGTCAAACCCACTGCCACCGCCAAGGCAAACAATGAAGCTTCCATCCAGTCGCCTTTTGTAAATCCGTTGATAAGCAGTACAATAGGCACCATCACCAGCATAAAACGGATCAACACCCACGATACCGAATTAACCCCTTTTTCAAAAGATGTTTTTGCCGGTTTTTCGTTTACGCTTCTTGCCATTTCGCCAAACATGGTTCCGTTTCCTGTTACCACCACAATGCCTGTGGCGCTGCCGCTGATAACGTTTGAACCCATAAATGCAAGATTGGTGGTCTCAGTCAAACTGCCATGCTCCTGATGGTCAATATCAGCGAATTTTTCAATCGCCGCACTCTCGCCTGTCAGCGCCGACTGGCTGATAAATAAATCTTTTGCTCTGATAATCCGCATATCCTCCGGAATCATATCGCCTGCCGACAAATGCACAATATCGCCTACAACCACTTCTCCAAGCGGGATTTCCCGTCTCCCAACCCCTTGTCGCTCGACATTAGTGGTGGTTTTTATCATCTTCAACAGATTTTCTGCTGCACGTCCACTTCTTGACTCCTGCACAAAACGCAGTACTCCCGAGAGAATTACCATTGACGAAATGATAATAACTGCCATTGGGTCAGCCTCTCCGGGCTCGGCAAAGATAATATCGGTAAAAACCGATACGGCTGCCAATGAAGCAAGAATAATCGTAAACGGATTAATAAATGCTTTTGCTAAACGTTTGAGCAGCGATTCCTTTCTTTTGTGGGTAACACTGTTGTCTCCAAATACATCGCGGGCATTTTCTACGCGGTCCTTGGTCAAGCCTTCATAACCTGTTTCAAGTTCGGCAAACAACTTGTCGATTTCTGTGGTGGCAGCAAACTTCATTCTTTGAAGCACACCTTCCCTTCGAAGAGTTCCTTCAAGTTCCTTCCTTGATTTAGTTACGTTTCCTGCTTTCTTCTTTTTTACATTCATGTTTTAATCTCCTTACAATTTAGTTCCATAAGGAGATTGACATAGTCCTCTCCTTACAAAAGTGTTAATACTTCTTTTATTTTACTTTTACTATAACTCGGATACGGGTCGTCGTTCATGATGAAACAATTTTTTGATTTCGAAATCGGGCGCAAAAGTACGACAGGGATAGATACGGTGGTGTTAGAAAAGAATTAGAATGTTATTAGAAAGTTATTAGAAAAGATACGTCTCATGATTTATTCCTCCTCGCAATTTTAATTTTACAACCAACGTCCACCAAATTTTCTGATATACCATTGCTTAATCACTTGTGTCAAGAGGCAGTAGCACAACAATGTTGCTATCAACCACAGGAAGAAACTGACTGGAAGTGCAACAAACCCGATTTTTGCACCAAAAGCCGTGTATGGGATCAGGATACCTATTGCCATGATTAAAAACGTCATCACCATTACCGGCCACGATGCCCGGCTCTGAATGAACGGTATCCTGCGAGTACGTATCATGTGCACAATCAACGTTTGCGACAGTAAGCTCTCGATGAACCAACCCGTATGGAATGCTGCCTGAAATGCTGCCTGGTCGGGTGTAGTAAGACCAAAATAGGCGCCTACCATAGCAGGCCCAATAACCAAGAACATCAGCAAATAGGTTGTGATGTCGAAAATGGAGCTAATGGGTCCGATACAAATCATAAAGCGACTGAGGTCGGCTGCGTGCCATTTGCGCGGTCTGCTCAAGTATTCCTTATCAACATTGTCGAATGGGATAGTGGTTTGCGAAATATCGTAAAGTAGGTTGTTTACCAGTACATGAATGGGCAACATCGGCAGAAACGGCAGAAATGCACTGGCAGCCATTACGCTGAACATGTTGCCAAAGTTGGAACTTGCCGTCATTTTTATATATTTCATGATGTTGCCGAAAATTTTACGACCTTCCAAAATGCCTTCTTCCAATACCATAAGATCTTTTTCAAGAAGGATAATGTCGGCGCTTTCTTTGGCAATGTCCACTGCCGTATCTACTGAAATTCCGATGTCGGATTGGCGCAGAGCGGAAGCATCGTTGATGCCGTCACCGAGGAAACCTACCGTATTTCCCTGATTTTGCAGAAGGGTAATAATTCTTGTTTTCTGCATCGGGGTCAGTTTAGCAAATACCTTTGCTTCGACAATGCGTTTACCGAGTTCATCGTCGTCCATATTTTCTATTTCCGTTCCCGAAAGGGTGTTTTCCGTGTCCACTCCTACTTGTCGGCAAATGGTTTTTACCACCGAAACATTATCGCCTGAAAGCACTTTTACCTCTACTCCGTGAAGTTGAAGTTGGGTAATGGCGCTTTCGGCAGAAGCTTTGGGCGGATCTAAGAAAGCCAAAAAACCAATGAGTACCATATCTATTTCGTCCTCAACGGCAAAATCAAGTTCTTTCTCTATCCAACTTTTATGTGCCACGGCAAGTACGCGCATACCTTCGTTATTCATGACGTTTGCATCGGAAAGCGCCACTGTCCGCAACTCGTCGGTCATAGGAATCACTTTTCCGTTCAATTCCACATGAGAACAAATATCAAGCATTTCTTCAATAGCGCCTTTGGTAATAATTTGACGCTTACTGTTCTTATCTTCAATAATTACCGACATGCGGCGGCGATTGAAATCGAACGGAATTTCGTCCACTTTTTTGTAATCATTTTCTAAATTTTCAAAACCCAATTCTTGAGAGTGCGAAAGTATCGCCTGATCTATCAGGTTTCGAAGCCCTGTCTGAAAATAACTGTTGAAATAAGCATGTCGCAAAACGCGGGTGTCTTCTTTTCCGTTCACGTTCAAGTAGCGTTCCAGCACAATCTTATCGTTGGTTAATGTACCCGTTTTGTCGGTACACAGAATGTTCATCGCACCAAAACTTTGAATGGCGTTCATGTTTTTGACAATCGTTTTCCGTCGTGACATAGCGACAGCGCCTTTTGCAAGGTTCGAGGTAACAATCATGGGCAGCATTTCGGGTGTAAGTCCAACAGCTACCGAAACGGCGAAAATAAATGCATTGAACCAGTCTCCCTTGGTAATTCCATTAATCAAAAACACAAACGGAACCATTACTAACATGAAACGTATCAACAACATGCTTACTTTATTAATACCCACGTCGAAGCTGGTTTGTGCGCGCACGCCAACGATGCTTTTGGCTATAGTTCCCAAGTAGGTGAATTGTCCGGTGGCAAAAACAATTCCCTTTGCTGAGCCGCTGACTACGTTAGAACCCATAAAACAAATGTTTTCCAATTCTACCACGCTACCGGTTTTATGTTCATGAGAGATTAATTTTGGGAATTTTTCAATGGACTCTGACTCACCTGTCAATGATGATTGACTGACAAACAGGTCTTTAGATTCAATGACACGAAGGTCTGCCGGTATCATATCGCCTGCGGAAAGGTAAACAATATCCCCCGGAACAAGCTCGGAAATATTTACTTCCGTGCTGGTTTTTGCACCGTTGCGATATACGGAGGCGGTGTTTTTCACCATTTTCTTTAGCGACTCGGACGCTTTGTTCGATTTTTGCTCCTGCACAAAACGGAGTGTGGCACTTAAAAGTACCATTGTGCCAATGATGAAAACTGTAGTCCAGTCTCTTTCTGCCACTTCTGCCAACAATACGTCAATAATAAACGAAACTAATGCAAGCGCCATTAATATACCAATAAACGGATTGAAAAAAGTTTTGATAAATACCACATAACTTTTGTCGCGCTTTTCATAGGCTATTTCGTTTACGCCATGTTGACGAATACGCTCTTCCACCTGTTCGTCGGAAAGCCCGCCGCGTACCGTCTCCAAATATCCGTAAATAGCTTCAATCGGCTGTGTAGCGGCAAGAAACACCTTCTCACTGTTGAAACGGTATTGATTACTTTTGTTTTTTCTTCTAAAAAAATTCATAACAAATCTTCCTACTATTTTGCATTAATAAATCGGTGGCAAAAATACAACAGGGGTAGATACAGCACTGTTAGAATGTTATTAGAATTTTATTAGAAAAGCGAATGGTTGTTTAAAAGCGCTTTAAAAAAATGAAAACACAATTATTAAATTTTGATAATCAAATTTTGATAATCAAAAAATAATATGTATTTTTGCAAAAATTTTTTAGCATGAAAAATCCGTTTTTATTAAAAGGCTATATGTCGGCAGAATACTTTTGCGACCGCAAAAAAGAGACCGCAGACCTCACTCGTTTTATTACAAACGACAACAACGTTGTACTCGTTTCTCCTCGCCGAATGGGAAAAACAGGCCTGATAGAACATTGTTTTCGTCAAAAAGAGATCTCGAAAAATTACTACACTTTTTTTGTGGATATTTATGCCACACGCAATTTGCAGGAGTTTGTATATAAACTTGGTAAAGAAATTTTTGAACGTTTAAAACCACAAGGCAAGAGATTTGTGGAGAATTTTTTCTCCATTATTTCTTCGTTGCGACCTGCTTTTAAACTTGATGAGATAACCGGAACTCCCGTTTTTGATATTGGCATTGGTGAAATTCGCTCAGCTGAAATTACTTTGGAAGAAATTTTTAAATATCTCAACACTTCCGACAAGCCCTGCATTGTAGCCATTGATGAATTTCAGCAAATCGCAAAATATCCCGAAAAAAATATCGAGGCAATTCTCCGTACCCATGTTCAGAAAACTACAAAAACAACTTTTATATTTTCCGGCAGCCAAAGGCACATTTTACATAATATGTTCTTTTCTGCTTCTCAACCATTTTATCAAAGCGCAGTATTGCAATCGCTTAACACGATTGACAAAAAAGAATACATTGATTTTGCCGACAAACATTTTCGCAGAACGGAAAAAAAAGTTGATATTTCTTATATTGAACGCAGTTACGATTTGTTTGAAGGACATACTTTTTATGTACAGGCAATTATGAATCAACTGTTTTCGGAACTTGACGAGAATGAAAATTGTACAGATAAGATATTTATAGAAGCGGTACGAAATAGAGTTTTTTCTTATGAAACTTTGTTTTCAGAAATTCTAAATCTTTTGCCCGAAAGACAAAAAGAAGTGCTTTATGCTGTAGCAAAAGAAGGCAAAGCGCAAAATATTACTTCTGGCGAGTTTGTTAAAAAATATTCTCTTCATTCTACCGCTTCAACCCAAACTGCAGCACGTCAATTGCTTGAAAAAGAAATTTTTACGCGCAATGGAAACGTTTATTCGGTTTATGACCGTTTCTTCGGCTTATGGCTGCAAACCTATTACGGAACAGGTAACCACCTAATAAATTGACTTTCATCCTACACATGCGGTAACGATACTACAAATACTGTACCTTCTCCTTTGCTGGAATGGATGGCAATATTACCATGATGCAGCGTCAGAATGCGTTTCACTAAAGCCATTCCTATTCCGTACCCTTGTGCCTGATTTTGGTTTTCGCCACGGTAAAAGGGGGCAAATATCCTGCCAATCTCGTCTTTGTCTATTCCTGTTCCCGTATCCGAAAAACGAATGATGGAATTATTGTTCCAGAATGTGATGTTGACGATAGATGTTTGATTTTCAGAATATTTGCAGTTGTTCTCGATAAGATTGATAAATGCCGCCTTCAGCAGATACTCGTTGCCAAATACGGTAATTTGCTTTTCATCGTCGGTTTCTTGGTCGAAAATAAGATCGACCGAAAAATCCTTATTGTTCTTGATGACCGTATCCCTTGCATCAAGGAGCACTTCGTCTAACCGCACTTCGTCTTTGGCTATTCCCGAAGCATCATATTCCGTGCGGGCAAGGTCGAGCAAGCCTTTCGACAGGCGCTCTATCCGGCGGGCGTCATTCAGAACATTCTCCAACACTTCCATGTATTCACGAGAGGTGCGTTCGTGTCTCAAAGCAAGTTCAAGTTCGGCAATCATGGCTGCCAGAGGAGTGCGCACTTCATGGGAAATATTACTTACGAACATTTTTTGCGAATCGAACGACTTTTCAAGACGGTTGAGCATTTCGTTGAATGTTTCTGTCAGTACGCCCAATTCATCCCGCTTGTTTTTTATCATCAAACGAACGTCCGGATTGAAATCAGATATGCGTTCCACTTCATCCACAATCTTCGCTACGGGTGCTAATGCTCCCCGCGCAAGAAAATATCCCGACAGAATAATAATTACCATTCCCGCCAACCACAATATCATCAACAAAACGGTCAACATTTCCTGTTGCGCATATCCGTGTCCGTCGTAAGCGGCAGCCGTAACAATGTATTCCTTTCCGCCAAGCGCATATACAAATCCCACTGCCTGATATTTACCCTCATAAAACCCCAGAGACCCCGAACTGCGTATGTGCTCTAACATTTCTGGAGTTTCCTTGATAATGTCTATGTCTTGCGCATCATGGTATAACAAATTCAAATCCATATCGTACACTGCCACTTCCACTTCATCGATAAATTCGCGGTTACTACGGTAAATCGACTGCATAATGGCTTCATCAACTTTCCCTTCCACAAACAAATTCAATTTGGTTACGGTTTCTTTTTTGAGGGCGCGGTAAAATTCATTTTCGCGATTCTGTTCCGAAAACAGATAAATCGACAAAGCAAATAGCGTGAAAACCATAGCCGTAATCGCCGTGTAACGCAAAGTAAGTTTCGTTCTAATCTTCATTTTTTGACTGGAAAATAAATCCTATTCCGGGTTTCGTATGTACTAATTTCACGGGAAAATCGCGATCAACCTTCTTGCGCAGATAGTTGATATACACATCAATGAAATTGGTTCCCGTATCGAAATGGGTGTCCCATACATTCTCTGCGATTTCCTGACGTGTCAAAATGCGTTCGGGATGGCGCATCATGTACTGCAACAGGTTGAATTCCTTGGGTGTAAGTTTTATTTCCTGTCCGTTGCGAGTAACGGTGTGAGTTCGCAGGTCTATTTTCAGGTCGTCGTAACTCAGGGCTTCGGATTGAGGTTTTTTACGTTTGAGTAGAATCCTGATACGCGCTTCTAGTTCGCGTATGTCGAATGGTTTGACCATATAATCATCGGCGCCCGAATTGAATCCGTCGAGTTTGTCATCGGTTTCTCCCAGAGCGGTAAGCATGAGAATGGGAATATCACCATTCATTTTCCGTATCTCTTTGCTCAATTCAAACCCATCCATCTTCGGCAACATGATATCGGAAATAACCATATTGTACTTTCCCAAACTGAATAGTTTTAATCCCATCTCGCCGTCAAACGCCAATGAAACTTCAAAACCAGCCTCTTCCAACCCACGCTTCAATACATCGGACACTCGCAGGTCATCTTCAACGATAAGTAATTTATCATTCATGATTTAATTTTTAGAACCGTATTATAGTAATAAGTTGTATTGTGTTTATATCGCTTAATATATTATATTATCTAAAAGTTGGCTGCAAAAATATAAATTATCTCACTTTCTTAATTATATAAATCTTGCACTATTATTTTATGCTTCATAGTAGTGAATTAACAACAATTTTCAAACACTGTCAAAAAACTTGACTGATACAAGCGGCATTGTTGCCTTTTCTCTTGGTTTGGACTACATTTTTTCCAACTCACTGATGTTGCGACTTCCTACCTTCCTCACTCCCCACTTAAAACCTTTTATAAATACTTAATTAACAAGATGTTATAAGAGAGTTGGTGTGGTGAATTAAAAATGTTAAAAAGTTAATTTATAACTCTTTATGTTGAAAAATTTTATATATTTGTCAAGCAATTTGAAGCTGATTTAATCTCTTGAAAACGTGTGGTGAATTGATTAGAGACTTAAGATTGGTTACTAACGGTTTACACCCAGATGCGTGGAAGTTGGGAAAAATATTATTTATATAAACTATGAAACACAACTACGATAATAATATATTAATTCTTTAATAAAAGTGTGATTTTATGGAAGTAGAGAAAAAGGTTTGTAATATAACCCACATTGAAACAGATTTGGGAATGATGATTGCTGGTGCAACTGATAAGGGAATTTGTATGTTCGAGTTTGCCGATTACAAGTTGCTTGAATTGGAGTTAAAGCAGTTGGCCGTTTCATTTAAGACGCCACTTGTACAAGGCGAAAATCCCCATTTTAATACGCTTAGAGAGCAATTGAATGAGTATTTCAAAGGAGAACGCAAAAATTTTGATATTCCGCTGGATTTAGTAGGTACAGAATTTCAGAAACAAGTATGGCTTAGCCTGTTGAAAATACCATACGGTTGTACGACAACATACGCAAAGCAAGCCGAAATCTTGGGTAAACCCTCTGCCGTAAGAGCCGTTGCCAATGCCAACGGAAAAAATAAAATATCCATAATCCTTCCTTGTCACAGGGTTATCGGGGCAGATGGTTCACTTACAGGTTACGGTGGAGGAATTGAGAAAAAAAAGAAGTTGTTAGAATTTGAAAAGAAAAAACAACATAGTTAAACAATTTGATTTTTAACAAACATGTCAGCATATATTTGGCTTTTTTTAGGACTTTTTGTAATGATTTTATGCGGTAATTGGTTAGTTACGGGCAGTGTTCAACTCGCGCGTCATTTCAAAATCAGCACACTTGTAGTCGGTTTGACGATTGTGGCTTATGTTACCTCCACACCTGAAATATTTATCAGCGTTAAGGCGGCTTTAGATGGCTCACCCGACATTGCTTTAGGAAATGTTATAGGTTCGAACATTGCCAATATAGGGTGTATTTTGGCAATTGTGGCTTTAGTTTATCCGATTCCTATTCGGAACAGAGCTATGGGCTTTGACATAATGATGATGTTTTTAGTTACTCTTCTTTTGCTTTTTTTTGGCTATAGCGGTATAATTGGTCGTTTTGAAGGCATTTGTTTTTTAATCATACTAATAGCCTATACCGCTTGGTCTATTGGCAAATCAAGAAAAGAGAGCGGTTCGGAGAAAACAGTGAAAGCAACCATGAAGCCTTTGCTAGCGGTAGCAATGATTTTAGTTGCGATAGTGGGATTATATTTCAGTGCAGGATGGTTTGTTACTGGCGCTCGTGAACTTGCATTGCTGTGGGGTGTCAGCGAGCGTGTAATAGGCGTATCCATTGTTGCGGTGGGTACAAGTATGCCGGAGTTGATGGTATCATTAATCGCCGCTTTCAAAAAAGAAGCTGATCTTTCAGTAGGAAACATTATCGGTTCAAATTTTTTCAATATTGCAGGAGTTTTAGGGCTTACGGCAACGGTTCGTCCCTTGGCTATTGCTAACCATACAATGTTTATTTCCGACATGATGTGGCTTTTCGGTATTACAATAGTGTTATTGTTAACGATGATTCCATTATCGAAAGGAAAAATAACGCGGTGGGAAGCTACCCTGCTTCTTTTAGTGTTTATGGTTTATATGATTACTTTGTATAAATAGACAATGTATTGAAAAGCAATGAATATTAACAACTTTTGACTGACGTGAAAGCAAAATGAGATCAAATAAATAAACTTAAAATATGCAAGACAAATCACACTATACGAATGGACAAAAAATCTTTGAACAAAAAGGCGATGTGCTGACATATTTTTATAAAAACGGAAGAATAAAGGCACAAGGAATTTCAATAAATGCTTCAATGCAAGGGGAATGGGTATTTTATCGTGAATCGGGGCAACTTTGGCAAGTCGGTAATTTCAAAGACAGTAAAAAGCATGGCTCTTTTACTCGCTACGATAAGAAAGACCAAATAGAGTATGAAGAAATTTTTGATAATGGAAAAATCGTTAAAAAAGCCAAGTAGATGTAGTATTAGGCACTTAGAAACAAATTGGTTCGCCCCTAATTCATACTCCCATGCCGAGGTCACGGGAATGCCCCAATATCCCCTTCAAATTTTGAAGAGGTGCCTGAAGGGCAGGGTAGTTTATATCAAATTAATTCCGAAACATTGTTTTGCCTGTACACCAATAAAAAGAAGTTTTACGGAATTGATTTTGACAGTTAGAAAGTTATTAGACACTATATTGTTGATTTTTACATAATGAAATGGCGTTTAGCCATCCGGAAAACTTTATATTTTTGCCATGAAATCATTACAACAATTTTTTACAAATAAAATGAATAAAAAACACTACCTAACAGTAATTTCAACTTTTGCAATATTTTTTATAACATCTTGTACCCCAAATCGGTATATTACTTATTCAGTGAATAAGATCACCACACCGGAAACGATACAAACTATATCCATAAATGTGGAGGTTAAAACACTGACGGATAATAGAGCTAATGTAGAGGGGAATAAAGTATTATTTTCAAATCCACGTAATATACGAACTGCTGGTGCGAGATATTGTATTAATTCAGAAAAACATTATCATAAAGAGGCAGTTGCAAGCCAAATTACACAACTTATGGTTAAGCATTTTAATCAAGCGAAATTATTTACAACTGCAAGTTATAATGAAAGCATTGATAGCGATTATTATTTAACGGGAATTTTAAATAATTTTTATGGAGAACAAGACTTTGCTACACAAAAACACGGATTAGAAATAGCTATGGGTGTTACGTTTGGTATTCTAGGAGGTCTTGTAGGAGGTGCCATAGCAGCTGGTATAGTAGCAGCTATTAAGACTAGAACACACGGAAAAACTATAATCGAAATATCCGATCTAAAATTATTTAGAAAAGATGGTACATTGATTTGGGACTTTGGCAATTTTTATAAAGAATATGAGGGCAGCTTCCCTGCGAATACAGATTGTTGGTGTATTTATCAAAATGTAAATAAAAAATTAAAAGATTTTAACACACAGTTAATTGAAACAATCAGAACTGAGCTCTTGGATGTTAACTTGTAAAATAACAAACAAAATTAAATATGAAAAAAATACTTGGAATTGGCAATGCCTTAGTAGATGTACTCGTTGAGGTAAAAGACGAATCATTGCTTAAGAAATTCGGCTTGAAAAAAGGGGGTATGGAAATGATTAGCGCCGATCTGAAAAACGAAATTCACAGAGAGATACATGGATTGAAGCAAACTGTGGCTTCGGGAGGTTCTACCTCAAATACCATTTACGGATTGGCGCAATTAGGCGCTCAAGTAGGCTACATTGGAAAGATTGGAGAAGATGATATGGGATATTTCTTTGAAAAAGATATGGAAAAAGCAGGAGTTGCTACACACCTTATTCATTCAAAAATAGATACGGGAATTGCTACCACATTTATTACCAAAGGTGGAGAACGTACTTTTGCCACTTACCTCGGCGCTGCGGCTACGCAAATGCCTGAAGACCTGCATGAGCGCATATTTTCTCTGTATGACATTATTCATGTAGAAGGGTATCTGGTTTTTAACAGAGATTTGATTTTGAGTATTTGCAAATTGGCAAAAAAATGCGGACTGCAAGTTTCAATGGATATGGCAAGCTACAATTTGGTAGAAGTCATGCACCCTTTAATGGAAGAATTGCTCTGCGACTATGTAGATATTATCTTTGCCAACGAAGCAGAAGCATTCGCATTTACCGGAAAAAAAGAGCACGAAGCATTGGAAGTTTTATCCACCTATTGCCCTGTTTCTGTAGTAAAGTTGGGTGCACACGGTTCAATTGCGCATGTACATGGAGAAACTACGGTAATTCCTGCTGTTAAAGCGCATCCTAAAGATACCACCGGTGCAGGGGATATTTACGCCGCAGGTTTTTTATATGGACTTATAAATAATTATGCCATTTCCGAAGCCGGCGCATTAGCCTCAAAGTTGGGAGCAAAGTGCATAGAAACTATTGGTGCAAGAATTTCGTAAAATCATCGTTATATAACTTATAACGAATTTTAACCTATGAATACCACATACCGCAAACCTCATGTCTCCAGTCTTATATCACTCATTGTATTCTTTTTCTTCTTTTCATTTCTCTTTTCCCCATTCTCTATTTACGCTCAAAAAAAGAAAAAAAAAGATAAGTCTGTTAAACAAACCCAAGCGGTAATCAATGAACGCGCGCACTCCGTAATTTTTGCCGATGGACTCCGGGAGTTTTATTCACAAAACTATTCTGCTGCTATAAGATCGTTTAAAGAGGTATTGAAAAAAAATCCTAAAAATCATGCAGCTTATTATATACTTCATAAAATAGCTGTCGAACAACAAGATTATTTACTGGCTTCCCATTATTTAAAAGAAGCTATTAAATTGGATAAAAAAAATGAATGGTATCAGATAGATTTAGCAAATGTTTATGAAAAACTGGGTGATTATGCAAGCGCTGCAAAGATTTGGGAAGAAATTTGCAAAGTGAAATATAATAATGAATACTATTTAATGTCGTTGGCAAATAGCTATTTATATTTAGGAAGGCTGCAAGATGTCATAAAAGTATATGATAGAATGGAAAGTATTTTAGGCAAAAATGACGGGCTCACCGAAATTAAAAAAAATATATGGCTCTATCTGAATGACGTAAAAAATGCCGTTAGAGAATATGAGAAACTGCTTGAACTTTATCCGCATGAAATTGGATATTATATTATTGCAGGAGAGATCTATTTGTCGAACAACATGCCGGATAAAGCATTTCCCTTTTTTCAACAGGCTATGCAAGTAGATGCACAAAATCCTGCTTTGAATTTGGTATTAGCAAATTATTACGAACGAATAAAAAAACCGGAAGAAAGTTTTAACGCACTATTAAAAGCTTTTTTGAGCAAAGAATTGGATATTGAAAAGAAATTGCCTATTTTAAAGACGTGGTTAGCAAATACTTTTCGTTCACAAACTCCTGAGATATTGGAAAAAACGGAAAAACTAGCCCAAGCCATTGCAGATGTGCATCCTTTTGATTTAGAAGGCTGGGCTACTTTGGCAAAACTCAGCGCGCTTAAAGAGCAATTTGAAGAAGCTAGGTTGTTTTATGAGAAATGCATAATGTTAGATAGAACTCAATATTCCATTTGGGAAGACTATTTTTACGTGCTTTCAAAATTGGAAGATTATAAAACCATTACTGAAAATGAAAAAATTGTAGAAGAATATTTTCCTACCAGTGCAAAAATTCAATATGGATTGGCATTGGCTTTATATCGCGAAAATCAATTTGAAAATGCCTTAAAAGCAGCAAAACAAGCTTTAGCATTCACATTTGAAAATAGTTTTGTGGCAGAATTGAATTTATTATTAGGCGACATTGCTATCGAACTGGGGCAAAAAGAAGAAGCGGTGAAATATTGGAGAACGGCGCAGCGGCGTGGAATTAATACTCCCGAACTGCAAACTAAAATAGAGACAAACCAATAGCGCTATGAAACGACTTTTTATTGCTGTGAATATTGAATTGTCGAACGAATTTCAGGCACTAACCCAACAATTACGAAATGATTTAAGAAACGACGATATTGTGTGGGTAAAAAACAACCTACAACACCTTACCTTGCGTTTTCTCGGCGAAACTCCCGAAACAAAAATTGAGCCTATCACAAATATTCTATCTTCCATAGCAAACTCTACACAAGTTTTTGATCTGCAATTAGATAAAATGGGTGTTTTTGGGAGTAAGTACGCACCCACCGTTTTGTGGTACGGCTTCTCCGAATTTTCATTATTCAAAAACTTGTTTGAAAACTTGGAAAAGGAATTGCTTCAGATCGGATTTCAAGGAAATTATGGTAATTTTGTACCTCATATTACGGTAGGAAGAATAAAAAAAGTAGATAATAAAAAGCGTTTTTGGGAAACTATTGAAAAACGGCAACCTCATTTTTCTCAAACGATCTCCATTCATCACCTCAGCCTCGTACAGAGCAAACTTACCAATGAAGGACCGGTTTATAAAACGTTGTTTGATTTAAGATTTTAAGATTTAAAAATTTAATGATGATTAAAGAATTAAATGAAAAAAGCATAGAAGCAGAAAATTTTCTGCCCATTAAAAAAATCATCATCATTGGTACGGCATATCCATATCGCGGCGGCATTGCCGCATTTAATGAACGTTTGGCGCAACAGTTTATAAAAGAAGGGTACGATATTGAAATTTATACATTTACACTTCAATATCCCAACTTTTTATTTCCGGGAAAAACGCAATACAGTAGCGAAGCAGCGCCTAAGGGTTTAAAAATCATACGAAAAATTAATTCAATAAATCCGTTGAACTGGTTAAAAACAGGAAATGAGATTTGCAAAAAAATGCCTGACTTAGTGGTTATTCCTTATTGGATGTCGTTCATGGCGCCTTGTTTGGGAACCATCGCAGTTCAAGTAAAAAAGAATAAACATACAAAAATAGTTGGTTTGGTGCACAATATGATTCCACACGAACCTTCGTTATTAGATAAAATTTTCCCTGCACATTATGTGAAAAATATTGACGCCTTTGTTTCTCTATCCGAATCTGTTTTAAAAGACATTAATAAATTTGATAAAAAAAGTAAACCGAAAGCATTTTCTCCACACCCTATTTATGATCATTATGGAACATTATTGCTTAAAAATGAAGCTAAAAAAATATTGAATCTAGATCCGGATATTCATTATGTACTTTTCTTTGGATTTATTCGCGCTTATAAAGGATTGGATCTGCTGCTAGAAGCTTTTTCGGATGAAAGAATAAGAAAGCTTCCTTTAAAACTTTTGGTAGCCGGCGAATTTTATGAGGATCAAAAAGCTTATTTGGAAATCATCAAGAGTAATAATATAGAAAATAAAATCTTGTTATTCAAGGACTTTATTCCGGACAATGAAGTAAACTTGTTTTTTAGCGCCTGCGATTTAGTAGCGCAACCCTACAAAACTGCTACACAAAGCGGCGTTACACAAGTGGCTTACCATTTTGAAAAACCGATGATTGTAACGAATGTGGGCGGATTGGCAGAAATTGTTCCTGATAAAAAGTGTGGATATGTAGTTGAATCAAGCGCTGATGCAATTGCAGATGCTATTCTTGATTTTTATAACCAGAATAATGAATCTTTATTTATTGAAAATTGTAAAATCGAAAAAGAAAAATATGACTGGAAAAGAATGACGGAAACCATATTAAATCTTATAAAATCCCATTAATCTTAGAATAAAATCTTAGCTCAAGATAAATAATCTCATGGCAATAAGCAAAAAGAAAAAAAAATCTTCCTTTTCACTCAAAAAAATATTGATTATCCCTTTGTTTATTGCAAATCTAATCGCAGCCCTAGGCTTGCTTTTTGCATTTTTAGCACAATATATACCCCCCATAGGATATACCGCTTTTATAGCCTTTTGCGGCTTGGGATTTGTTTATATTTTAGCGCTAAACGCAGTGTTCGTAATTTTATGGATTCCAGTAAAATATCCACTTGCCTTACTTTCCCTTTCTTTAATCTTGCTAAATGTAGGAACTATTGACAAACACTTTCAATTTAAAGGGGCGGAAAAACCTCTCAAATGTGTAAATTGCATTAAAGTAATGAGTTATAATGTAAAACTATTTGGCTTGTACGACACCGAGGATAGAAAATTACGCCAACAGAAAAAAAATGAAATTCTCCGGTTTATCCATGAAGAACAACCCGATATTGTATGTTTTCAAGAATATTTTTACGATAAATCGAAAAAATTAAACTTTAACACGACCGATACATTACTTTCGATTTTAAGACTAAAAAACAAGAATCACCATTTTGAATATTTTACTGCGAACAGAAATAATGAGTTTTTTTTTGGATTAGCCATATTTTCTAAACATAGAATTATAGGCAAAGGAACTGTGGAAATGCCCGACAGTACTGTAATTGCCGCATATATAGAGTTTAAACATAGAAATGACACAATCCGCGTTTACAATTGCCATTTGGCTTCTATCTATTTCGAAAATGAAGATTATGAGATAGGTAAACAATTGATGATTAATCGTATGAATGATCCGAAATGGCAAAAGAAAACAAAGGTTTTATATGGGAAATTAGAGCTTGCTTTTGAGATTAGAAGTGAACAGGCGAAAGTATTAAAACAACATATTAAAGATTGTCCTCATTATGTTATTGTTTGCGGTGATTTGAATGATTCACCGGCTTCTTTTGCTTATAACAGAGTGGCAAGCAACTTAAAAGACTCTTTCAGGGAAAGTGGTAAAGGAATGGGAAAAACTTATCAGGGGGAGGTCTTTCCTAATTTCAGAATTGATTATATTTTGCACGATAAAGCATATAAATCCTACGGACATACGGTTTGTACCCGTATTTCAATATCCGACCATTACCCTGTTTATACGTGGATTTCGTTGTTACGGAATTGATTTAAATTTGAAATTTAAAATTATTATACTATTTTTGCAATTCACATTTTATAAGTCTTTAAGCAAATTTTTTATTTAACCATAAACTGATATAATTATGAAAAAAAATGTTTTTTATTTTAGTTGCCTGCTATTGGTAACATTACTGTTTTTTTCATGCAAAAAAGGCAGCATGAAGATAAAAGTGGATAATTTCTCCACCGGAAAAGCAGGAGAGGTAATTTTGGTATTAGATAAAAAATATATCTCCGATTCCGTACGAAACTATATTGAAGAAGTACTTACTCAGCCACAGCCAGCTCTCAACCAAATTGAACCAATGTTTGATTTACTGCGTTTTGAGAATAGAGATTTTAGTGCTCACTTTCAACGCCATAGAAACATTGTTCAATTTGATATAAATCCTAATTTTGCTTCCAACACGTTTAGAATTGAAGAAAATGTGTGGGCAAAACCGCAGATACATGCCCATTTTAGGGGTAATTCTATAGATAGCTTGTTCTTACTCTTTAAGCAGCATGAAAATGAAATCATTAAAGCGCTTTATGATAATGATTTAAAACGAGTTCAGAATTTTGCTGCTTCCAGCAATGATCCATACATTGAGAAAAAAATAAAAGAGAAATTCGACATTCATGTTACTATTCCGAGCACTTACAGTATAGCTCGTGAGGAAGAAGATTTTATGTGGCTTCGCTTTCGTACCGTGCGCAACGACAGGTTTATTATCATTTATAAAACACCCGGTAATGATTTGTCAAGAAGAGGGTTAATAGATGCGCGCAACCAAATGACCAGAGCATACATTCCCGGTGCCGTGCCGGGCGCTTACCCAGTTGTTGCCGAAGTATATCAATTCCCGTTATACAATGAAAACGTGAGAATAAGAGCCATTACCGGCGCTGAATTGAGAGGGCTTTGGGAATCTGTGAACGACAAAATGGGAGGTCCTTTTTACAACTTCTCTTTTGTGGATAAAACCGGAGAGAATGTAATTTCCGTAGATGGCTTTGTATACGCGCCTGAAGAAGAAAAACGGGATTATTTACGCGAGGTGGAAGCGATTGTGAAAACGGTGAGATTCTAGAAAAGCTTTCGATATGCTACAATCTGCGTGCTTTTCAATATTTAATTATTTTCAAATTTTCCCCCAATATTTTACAAAAATACAACCCGCTTGGCTGGTCGGAAATATCAATGAAGGGGCTATTTAAATTTCCGGTTTTTATCGCTTGTCCATACGAATTATAAATAACAAAATCAATATTGTTAAAATGAATAGAGACATCAGTAATAATCCGGAATTGCCCTTGGTTTGGGTTTGGGGCAATGAAGAATTTGTTATATTTTTCTTTAAGACTGACATTATTGCCATGAATGGAAACTCCGTGTAGGGTAATGTTATCGAACCGGTTATTTCCGGTAGCGCCATTAGCTCCATCTAAAGTTAAGCGCAAAAAAACTTCATTTTGGTCATTTAATTCGTCAATATTTCTTAGATCTAAAGTAGTGAGTACAAACTCGGCTGCTACCAATGGACATGTTGCCGTATTTTCTATTAATGTGTAATTTTCACCATCCAAACTCCATTCCCATTCATGTGAATTAAATCCGGTAGCCGTTCTGCGTACTGCCATGCTGAGCGCCAAATTAAAATATCCTTTTGTAGGGAATTTAAAAACTACCGATTTCCCGTTTGCAGTGGCATTGACAAAAGCAATAGCATTTCCGGCTCTGGGGTTGGAGCGCGGATCTCCCGCCAAAGTACCTTCAAAAGCATTTAGCTCGGTGGTGTTATTAGAAGTACATAACCAAACACTTGATTGATAAGTACCATCGCAAAATAAAACCGCTTCTGAAACCGTATCCAATAAATGATAATCGGCAGCTATTCTTTGCGGCGTATTCGGTCTAGGTTGTAAATTGTCAAAAGTCCAAGCCAATAGTGGCTTTTGCTCCACTTGAAACGGATATAAAAACGAAATCACCGTATCATTCAAAAAAGCCATATTTTGTGCCAGCAAATGTTGAATGGATAGATCGTAGGTAACATTTTGAGAGAATAAACCTCCGAGATGCAATTCCAATGTGTCATTTTGATAATGCAACGAAGTAACGGAAATCGTTTCGCCGATGTAATAATTTAATGGATTTTCAATTGTCCATCTTACCATTGGCTGGGTAAAAATAATTTTTAAAGTTCTATTGTCTGTTAACGCAAACGATTTAATTTTCGGCTTTTCCGGAAGCGCCTCGGGAGTAACTTGTGCCGGATGTATAGAATCGCTTCCCCAAATCTTGAATACCCATTCCGGATGATCAATGAAAGGATTTCTATTTTTTTGTATGGCATAAATAGCATTATTCCGGTCTATCTCTTTTTGGCTAACCGGATCTAATTGATGCCATTCCAATAACATATTCAATGCCCAAGGCTGTAGTTGCGATCTGAATGTCATGGGTGAAGTGGCTTGAAATCCCCCATCTTCAAACATATAACGTGTTGCCATATAGAAAAATGAGCGGGCAATATCTCCTTTAAAATCGTCAATAGGTTCGTAGCAATTACTATTCGGAGCATCCGGATAGGTATTTGGTCCCATTTTTGAACCGTTTGTAAAAGTACGGGTAGGGGTAACTACTATTCCGTAAGGACGGTCGCCTCTTGTCGTATTTATCCATCCATCAACGGGATAGAGATGAAAAATATCGGTATAAGGCGCCGCTTGCCCACCTCCGAACCAACTTTGACAAAACGAGTGTTCACGTGTATAACATATTCCTTCACTACTACCTATATTTATACATTGATCTGTTCTGAAATTAAATTCATAAGCCGGCGTTCCCTGCGGATTATCGGAATAAATATCCCAAATTTTTCCATTAGGCTTTAAATCAGTATGTTGATAATATATCCATACTTCTGCATAAGTAACGCTTCTGTGATTATTAATAATTTGATTTAATGTAACTTGAAGTTCTCTTCCCTTTTTTCCATTAACGGTATTGTAATAACCTGAAGGAATTTGTGCATAAATCTGTATGGAAAATGCAAAAAATAAGCAGAAAAGCGAAAAAAGTCGTTTTTTCATCATAAAAAAATATGTGCAAAAATAAGAAATTATTTTTTATCCTATCTGTGGATTAATTTTAGAGGATTTTTTCCACAAATAATAAATACCCAATGTTACGAAGAATGTACAAAATAAAACTGTAGGATAAAATCCCTGCATTTGATTTGGGTCAATTGCCTCCAAATCAATATTGCGACGTTGTGCAATATAATCAAGAACGAGGCTACTGGCATTGTGCATAAAATGAGCAATAATGGGCAGCCATAACGATTTGCTCCATACCAACAAATAACCCAAATAAATACCAAGTAAAAAACGCGGAATAAACCCGTAAAACTGAAAATGAATAGCGCTAAAAATAAACGCGGTTACTATAATTGCAACGTGTTTATTAGCAAACCATTTGGCGAAAAACGGTTGCAAGGTGCCTCGAAATAAAAACTCTTCAAATATGGCAGGAAATACTGCCATTACCACAATGTTTAGCAACAATACGAGAATCGTTGAATTTGCGGTTAATGTTCGTAATACTATTCTGCTTCTTTCTTCCAGTTCCTGCATCCATATTTCCATTTTATGCATAGATTCGGGAAGCGTAATCTGCTCATTAAAATAAACCAGGCAAGCAACTACAGGTAAAATGAGTAACGATAAAACCAATACGTAGTTAACTAATGGCAGTGGCGCAGCCTTGTCGGCTTCACTGAAAGAAAACCATTTTTTTGTTGCACAATAAGAAAAGAGTAGGGCAGGGGCAAAAAACATTCCAAATAAACTTATGGATTGTACTACATATAAATATGAACGCGAACCTACTTCCATTCCGCAAAGTTGTACCGCCAATAAGGCAAAGGAAGAAAAAATGGTTACGCCTCCTGAGATGAACAAAAGCAAAAAAATAAATTGAAGCCAATAAGATTTGTTTGAAAAGAATGGAGGCATTATAAATTTAAAGATTTAAAAATTAAGACTTAAACCGTATTCACATTTAGTAACTACTGTATAGTTCAATCAATCTCAACGCTTCAGGATGTTCTTTCAATATCGGAGAGAGTTCCATGAAATTCTTGTGCCAATCATAGTTCATCAATAGTGCATCACTTAAGTAGTTGCTCCCTTCCACAGGTTTTTCATCTAAAAAATAAAGAGCTGCTAAATAATAGTACATCTTTGCACGCATCTCTTCCGGTACGTATTTACTATACAAAAACTCTTCTAATATGTAATTCCCAACATCATACATCTTGTTGTAAATACAAAATTGCGTAACGAAGAAGAAAAAATGGTCACTGTTATCTAAATGGTTAAGTGTTAACTCTGCTAATTTATAGATGAAAGTAGTATCTTTCTCCGATTCGAAAAAAGTAACTACAGTGAACAAAAGCTCTATGTTTTGAGGATTTTTTTCGAAAGCATTTAAAACAAAAGCGCGTGCTTCATCAATTTTTCCTAACTCATTTAAGGCGTTCACGATTCCTAAAACTGCTTCGTTGTGCGTAGGATTTTTTTCTAAGGCTTTGTAATAATACTCTAACGACTCTTCATACCATTTTTGAACGGCATAACAATCTCCAATGCTTGTAAGCGATTGAAAATCTTCCTTATCAATATTATACGATTCAAAATAGTGACTTAGCGCTTTATCATAATTTTTCAATTCGAAATAGGCGTTTGCCATATTAAAGTGCGCAGCGGCAATATCTCCATCGCATGTTAAGGCGAAGTTGTAGGCATCAATCGCTTCTTCAAACCGGTTACTCCAGCTCAATGTGAATCCCAAACCAAACCAGGCAGCGCCTAGAAATGGAAATTCTTCCGTAAGTATGGTAAAAAATTCAACGGCCTCTACTGGTTTATTCAGTTCTTCAAAAAGATAGGAATATGTAAATAGATTATCTCCAAACGCAGGGTCGGTTTGCAACGCAAGGCTTACATGCTTAATGGCGGTAAGAATGTCGTTTTTTCTTATATATTCATGCCCCATTAAAAAATGAATGTCGGGATCGTTAGGTTCCAATGCCAATGCTTTATTTAACCATTTAATTGTTTGGTTTGATTTTTTGTTGGTCATGTTCGACAAGAATACTTTTTCAATATAAAGATCGGCAGACGGCGGAAATGTGCGTTCAATCTCTTCCAGCTCTTTTTCCGCCATTTCCATTTGAAATTCAAGAATGTATTTTTTTACACGGTAAATGCGAAATTGGGATTCATTCGGAAATTGCATTATAGCATGCTCAATAGCTAAGTCAAGATATTGAAAATTAAAACTGCGTATCAGTTCTTCAATAATCATTTCCATTTCCATAGAATCGAAATATTTGGAAATGTTATTATCAACGCTATTAATAAAATCAGCGACTAATGCGCTACTTTCAGATGAATCCTCCATTAATGGTTAATGATTGGTGATTAATGGAAATGGTTAGTGATTAGTTGTTTGCGGTTTAAAAATAATCACTAACCATTAACTATTAATAATTATTTATTCAAACGACAATATTGCTTTTTTAATAAGCTCAATTGCTTCGCGAAGTTGTGTTTCCGTAATAATCAAAGGAGGAGTAAAACGAATGATATGTCCGTGTGTTGGTTTGGCAAGCACACCTAATTCTTTCATTTTCAGACATACATCCCATGCAGTCTTTCCGTTTTTAGGGCGAATGATAATGGCGTTCATTAATCCTTTTCCACGCACCAGTTCAATCATGTCGCTTTTCACGGATCTCATTTCCTCACGGAAAATTTTGCCTAAATATTCTGATTTTTCAACTAAGTTTTCTTCTTTTACAACCTCTAAGGCAGCCATAGCTACTCTGCAAGCTACGGGGTTTCCGCCATAAGTAGAGCCGTGCTCGCCGGGTTTAATAGTAAGCATAATATCATCATCAGCTAAAACTGCCGAAACAGGATATGCACCTCCGGATAAAGCTTTTCCTAAAAGAAGAAGGTCGGGACGTACATTTTCGTGATCACAAGCTAGCATTTTACCTGTACGTGCAATACCGCTTTGTATTTCATCGGCAATAAACAATACGTTATTTGCTTTACATAAATCGTATGCTTTTTTCAGATAACCTTCGTCGGGTACAAAAACGCCGGCTTCTCCTTGAATAGGCTCAAGTAAGAATCCCGCCACGTTCGGATCTTTTAATGCTTCTGCTAAAGCATCCAGATCATTATAAGGAATGCGAACAAATCCGGGGGTGAATGGACCGTAATCACCATAAGAATCAGGGTCATTCGACATAGAAACAATCGTGATGGTTCTTCCGTGGAAGTTGTTTTCGCAGCAAATAATCTTTGCTTGGTTTTCCGGAACACCTTTTTTCAAGTAAGCCCATTTACGGCAAAGCTTAATCGCTGTTTCATCAGCTTCAGCGCCGGAATTCATCATGAGCACTTTATCGTATCCGAAGTATTCGGTGATATATTTTTCAAAAATACCCAATATATCGTTATAAAATGCACGTGATGTTAAGGTAAGCGTATGTGCTTGATCGCACATTGCTTTAATGATTTTCGGGTGGCAATGTCCTTGGTTTACCGCTGAATATGCAGCAAGGAAGTCATAATATTTGTTTCCTTCTACATCCCACATAAAAGGACCTTCACCTTTTGCAAGTACTGCCGGAATGGGGTGGTAGTTGTGCGCTCCGTATTTGTCTTCCAATTCAATAGCCTGCTGGCTGCTTGTTACTTTTTTGATCATAATAAATTAATTTAAAGTGATGTATTGTTTTTTTAAAAAGCGTGCAAAAGTACATCTTTTTTTGAGATGGGATGATTCAAATTATACCATACTCATAATGATATTTTTTAATAAAAAGCATATCGACAAATATCTAGTTTCTACCCTTATCTTTGTGTACGGAATTACTTAGGAAGACCAAGTTACGGGTAAGAGGAATTGCTCGCGAAAATAAAAAAATATTATTTTCACACTCAATCCTTTCAAAAAATTTGGAGAATTTTTGCTAAAATTGTGCCGACAAGTTAGTTACTTATTTTCAATTGCCGCCCTAATAAACCCCATAAACAACGGATGTGGACGGTTCGGCCTGGATTTAAACTCCGGATGAAACTGACAAGCCACAAACCATGGATGATTAGGTAACTCAATCATTTCAATAATGTTCCCGTTTGGAGAAATACCACTAATAGTCATCCCTTTTTCTACTAATAAGTCGCGGTAATCATTGTTTACTTCATAACGATGCCGGTGCCGTTCGGAAATCATTTCCGTGTTATAACAATCAAAAGCTTTGGTGTCTTTTATCAGTTTGCAGGGATATTTTCCCAAGCGCAAAGAACCGCCTAGCATGCTATATTCGTTTTGTCCGGGAAGGAAATCAATAACAGGATAGGGAGTATTGGGGTTCACTTCGCGGCTGTTAGCATTTTTAAGGTTAGCCACATGGCGTGCAAATTCAATAATGGCAATCTGCATGCCCAAACATAATCCAAGGTAAGGTACTTTATTTTCACGGGCATACCGGGCGGTGTATATTTTACCATCAATACCTCTTTCTCCGAAACCGCCCGGAATCAAAATTCCGTCTAAATCACCCAATAATACGCCTGCATTTTTTTCGGTAATATCTTCAGAATTTATCCACTTTATTTCCAGCTCGGTAGAATTGAAAATAGCGGCATGTTTTAAAGCTTCCACTACACTTAGGTAAGCATCATGTAAATCAATGTACTTTCCTATCAATCCAATCTTTACCGAAGTAGATGTATGCTTACACCGTTCTACCATTTCAAGCCAGTCGCTCAAATCTTTCTCTTTGCATTTTATTTTGAGACGTTTAATTACTTGCTCAGCTAAACCTTCTTCTTCCAGCGTTAATGGAATTTCATACAACGATGGTACATTCTTATTTTGTAATACACATTCAACAGAAACATTACAAAATAATGCCAGTTTTTGACGAATATCTGCTCCTAAGTCTCTATCTGTTCTGCATACCAAAATGTCGGGTTGAATGCCGAGACTGCGTAGCTCTTTTACGCTATGCTGCACAGGTTTTGTTTTAAGTTCATCGCTGGGAGTGAGAAAAGGAATAAGCGCCACGTGAATATACATACAGTTGTTATAGCCCTCCTCTTTTGAGAATTGACGGATGGCTTCTATGTGCGGCAAACTTTCGTAATCGCCCACAGTACCGCCAATTTCTACAATAGCAATATCGGCATTATTCGATTTGGCATTAATACGAATAATTTCCTTAATTATATTCGTTACGTGTGGAATCATTTGCACGGTGGCGCCCGCATAAACGCCGTTACGTTCATTTTCCAATAGGGCGTTGTAAATTTTTCCCGATGTATAGTTAGAATGTTTATTTAGATTTTCATCAATAAACCGCTCATAATGTCCTATATCTAAATCGGTTTCGGCGCCATCTTCAGTAACAAACACTTCTCCGTGTTGAAGCGGGTTCATCGTTCCCGGATCAATATTCAGGTAAGGATCCAATTTTTGCATGGTTACTTTTAAGCCTCTTGATTTTAAAAGACGTCCCAAAGAAGCTGCCGTGATTCCTTTTCCGAGACCAGAGACAACGCCACCTAAAACAAATATGTATTTTGTTACCATAAAATATGAAATAATTGCCGTCAGTTTTAGCTGACGGGTGTTTATAATATCAATAAATAAAATAATGTGTCCTCGGGGGGAGTCGAACCCACGACCCATTGATTAAGAGTCAATTGCTCTACCGGCTGAGCTACGAAGACCATGCGCGAAAATAGATATTTTTTCCTTTACGATGTCATATCTGCTTCGATAATATAACTATTTCTGTCAGAAGCATTTCGCGCCATCATCTCTCCTAAAAAACCTGCTAAAAACAACTGAGTACCCACTACCATAGCTAATAAAGCAAGATAAAACAGCGGTTGGTCGGTAACTTGTCTGAAGTTTGCAGTTTGGTTTGACATCAAAATCAACTTTTGAGTAATCAAAATAATAGTTATGACAAATCCTATAAGGAACGAAACGGTTCCCCATACTCCAAAAAAATGCATGGGTTTTTTCCCAAAACGTGAAGTAAATGTAATAGAGATCAAATCGAGAAAACCGTTCACAAATCGGTCCCATCCGAATTTGGTAACACCATATTTGCGTTTTTGATGTGTAACCACTTTTTCTCCGATTTTTGAAAATCCTGCCCATTTGGCAATTACGGGAATATAGCGGTGCATTTCGCCATATACCTCAATGGTTTTTACCACATCTTTACGATACGCTTTTAAACCGCAATTAAAATCGTGTAAATGAATATTGGAGATTCTTCTTGTAGTCCAATTGAAAAATTTAGATGGAATATTTTTTGCAAAAGTGGAATCGTAGCGCACTTTTTTCCAACCGGATACCAAATCGTACCCTCCTTCCATAATCATTCGATATAACTCCGGAATTTCATCGGGGCTATCTTGCAAATCGGCATCCATGGTGATGATTACATCTCCTTTGGCTTTATGGAAGCCGGTATTTAATGCGGCAGATTTTCCATAATTCCTACGAAATTTTATTCCTTTAAAGCACCTGTTTTGTTGGTGTAATTGTTCTATGACTTGCCACGACTTATCGCGACTTCCATCATCAATAAATAAAACTTCATAAGAAAAATTATTTTCGGCCATCACTTTTTCAATCCATGCCGCCAATTCCGGCAAAGATTCTTCTTCGTTTAACAAGGGAATGATTACGGAGATGTTCATAATGATTAGTGATTAATGGTTAACAGTAGGGACGCAAAATTTTGCGCCCTTACAAATATCATCAAAAAAACGACGGTCTATAAGCCGGATTCTGTCAAGTTCTGTCATTTATCTTGGCGCAACGTTGCCGGTACGCTCTAACGACCTACCCTCCGGGTTGGGCGAGCAACCCTCAAATCCCGGTTTACATGGTCTTTCAACCCATAAGGTTTACCCCCGTTGAACATCACTGCCAACGTCGTGAGCTCTTACCTCACGTTTTCACCCTTACCCCGAAATGCTTCAGGGCGGTTGTTTTCTGTGGCACTATCTGTCACTCTTTCGAGTGCCTTCCCGTTAGGAAGTATGGCGCTCTATGTTGTCCGGACTTTCCTCTCCCGATCTCAATCGGCAGCGACAGAACGACCGTCATTTTTAACGGTGCAAAAGTCTATTATTTTTTTGAATTATGAAAACATGTTATTTTTATCTTTGAAAAATCAAATATGAATAGGATTTGCTCCGTACCTTCTCCGTACCATGTTCGAATAAAAATCATATGGGTAAAGAATAGATTATCTATTAATGCAATGCTTAATATTACCCAAAAAACTGATTTATCATTCATAAATTTTGATTTTTAAATTAATATCAATTAAAATTTACTAAAATACAAAAATTACATTATAAGATAATTTTTTCTACTTTTGCCAAAAAACTTAGAAACATCATTAATATTAGTATGAATATTTCATTATCTCACACCGTACACCGTACACCGTATATCGTATGTCGCATGCTTTTTTTTATTGCTATTGTATTGTTAATTAGTAAAATAAATCTTAGCGCACAACGCCTTGAAGTGCATGCCAACAAAGATCTTTCAACCAATGCTACTGCCAATAGAGCCTGGGGGGTTGGGGGAGCCATTGACTTTGACGAGTGGATAAAAAGAACCACCTTTAGAGTTAATTTTAATTGGGCAATGTTTCGGGAAAAGGATGACAGAGTCAACCCTAATTACCAAAGACTGAGTGGTGGGATTTCTGCATTCTACTCCTTTAAAGTAATAGAGAAACTTACGTTTTACTGCGGAGCAGAGATCAACTATTCTAATTTAAGACATTCTTACATCCATGGGTTGGATACCATAAACAAAAAAGCTATAACATTGCAACAAACCGGAAATTTTGTCGGCATTGGTCCGCATCTTAGCTTACAGTACGAACTCTCTTCTCGGTTTAATGTAGCCCTCAACTTTATTCCAACCTATTTGATACCGGTGAGTTTTAAATCGTCTATCAAAGCTACTGAACCCGAATATAAAAAAGGAATTTGGTTGTTTCAAATTCAGTTAGGTCTTTCATATAAGCTATTTAAACCCGATTAATGATGAAAAAATTCTTCTTTTTAAGTATTATTATTGCATCGGTATTTACTTTATTTTCAAATCAGCGGAAAAAAAATACTGAAAATTTACCTCTTTTAAATACAAAATGGATACTGGAAGAAATTTACGAAACTCCGATTACGCAAGGTTTAGATACGGCATTTATTACTTTTTCAGATAACTACAAGTTTTCAGGTAATTTTGGATGTAATCTCTTTTTTGGTAATTTTAACTTTGGAAAAAAAAGAATTAAAATAGATTTTTTAGGCTCCACAAGGAGATTGTGTACAAATATGTCTTTAGAAGATCAATTTTCAAAAGCACTTAGGGATGACATCACCCATTATCGCATTGAAAAAAATAACCTTTTTCTACACAATAAAAATAAAGTGGTTTTAAAGTTTGAAGGAATGGTCTCATTAAAATAAATAATATAAATGTATGAGTAATGCAAAAGTTGCCCTTATTACGGGAATTAATGGACAGGACGGTTCGTATTTGGCGGAGTTTTTATTAGAAAAAGGATACGAGGTGCATGGCATGATGCGGCGTGCCTCTTATTTTAATACCGGAAGAATTGAACATTTATACTTTGAAGAATGGATTGAAGATATGAAACAAAAACGTTTTATTGAACTTCACTATGGCGATATGACTGACTCGTCTTCCATTTTGCGAATCATACAAACTGTTCAACCCGATGAAATTTATAACTTGGCAGCGCAATCGCATGTAAAAGTGTCTTTTGAAGTTCCGGAATATACGGCAGAAACCGATGCCGTGGGTACCTTACGTATTTTGGAAGCCGTGCGCATTTTAGGGTTGACAAAGAAAACACGTATTTATCAAGCATCTACATCCGAACTTTATGGCAAAGCTCAAGAGGTGCCTCAAACCGAAAATACTCCGTTTTATCCCCGTTCTCCTTACGGAGTAGCAAAAATGTACGCTTTTTGGATTACTAAGAATTATCGGGAAGCATATGGTATTTACGCGGCTAACGGAATTTTGTTTAATCATGAAAGTGAGCGCCGAGGCGAGACTTTTGTAACGCGGAAAATAACGCTTGCAGTGGCGCGTATTAAACATGACAAACAGAAAAAATTGTACCTCGGAAATCTGAATGCCATGCGCGATTGGGGATATGCCAAAGATTATGTGGAATGTATGTGGCATATTTTACAACATCATGAACCTGATGATTTTGTGATTGCCACTGGGGAGATGCACTCTGTGCGCGAATTTTGCACACTTGCCTTTGCCGAAGCCGGAATTACTTTAACTTGGGAAGGAGAAAACGAAGATGAAAAAGGTATCAACATGGAAACCGGTGATGTTTTGGTGGAAGTAGATCCGAAATATTACCGCCCAACTGAGGTAGAGCAACTACTAGGTGACCCTTCTAAAGCAAAAAAAATACTAGGTTGGAATCCTACAAAAACATCGTTTGAAAAATTGGTTAAATTGATGATACAAAGTGATTTAAAAAACATATCCTAAAACACAGGTAATGCAGATTTATTATGAATAATATGGATAAAAATTCAAAAATATACGTTGCTGGACATACCGGATTGGTAGGTTCGGCAATTGTGCGTTGTTTGCAAAAAAATGGATACGCTAACCTGATTTTTAAAGATATTAGAGATTTGGATTTAAGAAGGCAACAGGAAGTAGAGGATTTTTTTGCTCAAGAACAACCGGAATACGTGTTCCTTTCTGCTGCTAAAGTGGGAGGAATTTTAGCAAACGATACCTATCCGGCGCAATTTATCTATGACAATTTGATGATTGCGACGAATATCATTCATTCAGCATATCTTGCAAAAGTAAAAAAACTATTATTTCTCGGCAGTTCTTGTATTTACCCGAAAATGGCAACTCAACCCATTAAGGAAGAATCCCTTTTAACCGGAAGTTTGGAGCCTACCAATGAAGCTTATGCCATTGCCAAAATCACGGGATTGGAATTGTGCAAGTTTTATCGTCGGGAGTACGGCTGTGATTTTATTTCGGCAATGCCTACGAACCTGTATGGCATTAACGACAATTTCGATTTGGAAACTTCACATGTTTTGCCCGCGCTGATTCGCAAATTTCACGAAGCAAAGGTCACTGGAAAAGAAGAAGTTATACTTTGGGGTACCGGTACACCCAAACGCGAGTTTTTGTATGTAGATGATCTTGCTGACGCTTTGTTGTTTCTCATGCAGCGTTACACCGGAGAAGAACCGGTGAATATAGGCACCGGAGAAGATATTGCCATTGGTGAATTAGCCATTATTGTAAAAGAAATTACAAAATTTACCGGAACATTTGTGTATGATACCACTAAACCGGATGGTACTCCACGAAAATGGTTGGATGTTGCCAAAATTCATAACTTGGGCTGGAAGCATAAAACCGAACTGACAGAAGGGATTAGAAAGGTTTATGAATGGTACCAAAACTTTAAACCTTAAATTTTACTATTGGTCTTTATAAAACCTCTAATTTTTTCGTCGTTTATTAAATAATTGATATTATGATCATACAAGCAGAAATCAAAGTTTTTCCGGATCGCTCCAAGTTATCCATTAAAGATGCGGATTTGTTGAAAATTGCCCAAGAGGCTGCAATACATGCTTATGCACCTTACTCACACTTTAAAGTAGGTGCAGCGGTTTTATTAAAAAACGGGCGCATTATTTCAGGAAATAATCAAGAAAATGCAGTCTATCCTTCAGGTTTGTGCGCCGAGCGTGTAGCGCTTTTTTATGCTGCTTCACAATTTCCGGAAACGCCCATTGCAAAAATTGCAGTTACTGCAATAGGACGTGAAGAAGTGAGTCGTCCCGTTCCGCCTTGCGGAAGTTGCCGACAAGCGCTTTTAGAATATGAAACAAAATTTGGTGAACCCATAGAAGTTATTATGGCAGGCGAAAAAGGAGAGGTTTATATTGCAAAATCTGTATCCGACTTACTGCCGTTGTCGTTTAATAATGATTTTTTAGAAACCAAATAAACTTACATCCCAAGCCCGTTCGGAGTCTTGGTTTTGCACTACGATAATTTGTGTGTTATCATTTGAAAACGCCGTACCTATGTTCAAAATTACATTATTTTTTTGAGCGGCTTTTTCCAATATTCCCATAAGAGCTCCGGCATTACGCTGGGGTGTGGAGAGAATATAAATGGGAGTTCCGGTTACAACGACACTATCGACAGGAACACTGTATCCTCGCCAAATTTTAACTATCTCTTCCGAATACTCATACGTAATGATATTCGGATTCTTTTTAATTAATTCAGGCAAATAATCTGCGAGATAAAAACAATGACTAATTCCATAAACAAGTCCATTCTCAATATATGGGGCACTCTCCCATGTGGGTTCAACAAACCATAAAGTATTTGATGCAAAATTATCAGATACATATTGTCGCATTGCTTCTCGTTGAATTATATTTCCTTTTTCTTGTTTAAGTTCGATATAAGTTTTTTTTGCTGAAAAGCCGATAAAAATAATAAATAACAAAATAACAGGAGCGAGCGTCCACTTTCTGTAGCCACCTATTTTTTGAATAAAATCATCAAAAATGAATAATACTAACGGATAAACTGTGATAAGAGGAAGGAGGTAGTAGCCTTTGAAGTGCTTAGCAACCATTACCATTTGGAGTAAAATAATGAAAAGAATACCCGAGAAGAATAGAATTTGACGATCTACTCTTTGTCTTTTCCTGTAAATAAATGCAAGAATTATAGCTGCTATGCTCGTGAAAATAATGAACCCTAATTCCGGTGCAAACTCAAATATCTGAAAAAAACTTTCTTTCATTTTTCCGAAATTAAACATTCGCTTCTCGCCTTCTCCATAAAATCCATCGTGTATTGCTATAGAAGTTATAAAATTACGATAATAACCAATTTTTTTTATGATGGGCAATAGGAAAAAGAAAAATGATGATACTCCGGTAATTGCATAAATGAGACGATTTTTATTTGAATTTATTAATAAAAACGGTAAAATTAATACAGGTAAAAAGTTAAACTTTGTCGCCATACCCATACCCATAATAATTCCGCTCCATATTGCAAATTTTAATGGACGTCGATCCCTGTAACCATATAATAAATAAACTATTATGAAAAAAAGAAAAACGATAACAAGCCATCTGTCAGGAATTATCCGGCAAAACAGCCATAGCATGAGCGCATTAAACAAAACCCCTGACTGTAATACTATTAACTGCCATGTTTTAATTTCTCGTTTTCTTCCAACCCAAGCGATAAGAAAACATAAAAGAGATTGTAAAATAATTAATGATAAATTTATTGCAGATAAATAATACTCAGGGCGATTAAATACATCTTGAGCTATAGCATCCTTTCCTGTAAAAAGATGTGTTATACGAATTATCAATCCGCAATAAACCTGAAATGGAGTTCCTGGATGATCAAGATGATATATTTGATTAAATTCAAGCAATGCAACGTTTAAGCCATTAATAAGATAGGCATATTCCGGATCTATTGCACGAGAGTAAAAGGCATCAAAAAAGTAAAAATTAAAAAATCCCCACGCTAAAACAAAAAACGGAATAATTAGTAGGAGAGGAGAAAATTTGGTTGCTCTCATTTTTCTATTTAAATTTAATTTTCCTAGCAGCAAACAAACTCATTTTTATTAACAGCCACCCATGTGTAAAACGACTTATTTGTGTAGAACCGTATTCCCGATCTTTGTATCGTACGATGATTTCAGTTATTTTTAAGTTTAGTTTTGCTGCTCCAAACAATAAATCAAAATCACCAAAAGGATCAAAATCACCAAAATAACTTTTGTTTGCAAGAATTTTATCATAATCTTTTTTAAACAATACTTTTGTTCCACATAAAGTATCTTTAAGCCTTTGTCCCAGTAAAAATGAAAAAAACCAGCCAAAAAATTTATTTGCCAAAAAATTAAGGAAACGCATAGCTTCTTTTTCCATAGGATAAACCAAGCGGCAACCATTAATAAACTCACCTTTATTATCTCTTAGCGCTTCATAAAATTTGAACATATCCTCCGGCGGTGTGGTTAAATCTGCATCTAGAATCATTAAAATATCACACGAAGCTTTGTTAAAGGCTTCATGAACTGCATTTCCTTTACCTTTTCCTGTTTGTTTCATTACTTTTATATCTCTTTGCGGATATGCTTCTTGCACTCGTAACATTTCTTCGTAAGTTCCGTCTGCCGAATGACCTTCAATAAAAATAAACTCTTGATGTGAACCAAATTCAGGTGTACGTTTAATGGCATTTTCTATATTTCCTTTCTCATTTCGGGCAGGAATTACAATGGATACCGAATACTCTTTTGAGTTTGGTGCAATGGGGCGCGCCGTAATAAACTGTATTAGGTTTAACCTGTTTATACCGGGCAAGTTTGCCAAGAATTTATTCACAATTGCGTTAAATACAGGAATGTATTTTGGAAAAAGGAGTTTTCTTTCATTTTTAATAATTTCAAAATCATTAAGATAGAGTAAATTTTTGATGTCCTGAGCCGATAGCCAGTTTTGAAGCGGCTGCTTGGCTTTCAATCCCAAAAACTCACCTAATTTTAATATAGGCTCCCAAATATAATTGTAACTGGAAATAATGATTTTAGTATTGGGCGTTACATACTCTCTTAAATGCTTGAAAAAAACCTGCACATCCCATAATGAGGTGAGCAGGTCAGAGATAATAATATAATCAACAGGCTCGTCAAGAGCAAAATCAAGTACGTTCGCACGAATGAACCGGAGGTGTGGATATTTTTTTCTTGCAATTTCAAGGACATTTTCCGAGAAATCCACACCGATTCCCTTTGATGGTTTTACTGCATTAAGCAAATCTCCGGTAGAACAACCCAATTCCAATACTACAGAGCCTTCCGGTATAATAAAGGAGTATTGCTTTTCAATGACTTTTTGATAAAAGCGGTTACACCGTTTCCATTTATCTCTTTTTTTTGCATTTTCTTCAAAAAAATCATAAATAGCCTTTTCTCCTTTCTCCATAACCATAGGTATTGATTAAAAGGAGATTACGCGTATAATTCCGTAAAAATATCACGCAATTCTTTACTTTCGCGAAGTAGTTGAAGTGTAATATCAGCGTGCCCTCTTGTGTAACCGTTTCCTACAATCATGGTTACGTCGCTACCTACGCCTTCTGCACCGAGTGCGGCTTTGGTAAAGCTGGTAGCCATAGAGAAGAAATATACAACTCCCGTATCTTTCGTACACAAAACGGAGGTCATTTCTGTATCGGGAATATTCACGTTGTTAATGGTTACATCTGCCATTTCGCCATTGGTAAATTCCGCAAATTTTTCCATGGTTTCTACCGGATTTGTGGCATTACCTGAAAATACATGGTCACAGAAACCAAGCTTTATAAGCCTTTCTGTTGATTTTGGGCTGTGCGTCATTCCGATTACTTTACCTGTGATACCTACACGTTTTTTTGCTTCGTAGCAACATAACATTCCGGATTTTCCGCCGGCGCCAATGATCAATACAATATCTCCGGGCTTACATAATTTAGCGGTTTGTGCGGGTGCTCCGGCAACGTCTAGCGCCGACAATGCTAATGTTTCGGGCATGTCATCCGGAATTTTAGCATAAATGCCGCTTTCAAACAAAATGGCTTTTCCTTCAATATCCACTTGGTCAATCTCATCGCGAATCTCTTTTATTTTATCAATGCGCAAAGGAGTTAAAGATAAAGAAACCAATGTTGCAATTTTGTCTCCTTCTTTCAAATTGATTTTGCCTTTTAAAGCATCGCCTATTTTTTCTACGGTGCCCAAAAGCATACCGCCGGAACCTGTCCAAGGGTTACGGTGTTTGCCTTGTTTCGCCACAATATCGAACATAATTTCTTTAATTTTTTCATGATCTCCGCCGGCACGAGCTTTAATATCGGTGAAAGACGCCGAATCTACATTCAAAGTTTGCACATCAATGAGAATTTCATTATCCCAAATTTCATCCATGTTATTATCAATTTTATCTGCCGGTTGCGGTAAAACGCCTTTCGGCTCAATTACGCGGTGCGTGCCGTATCTGTTCCCTTTTTTTTGCATAATGATTATATTTTAATGAGGTTAAAAATTAGTGGGCGAAAATAGAAAAAAAGAAAGAGTTGGGAGTATCGTTATGCTTTTTTTCTATAAAATTTTAAAAGCTTTTTTTATATGTCTGTGTATGATTTTAAAAAAATCGTGTTAATTTGTGGGCATTGAGGAAGAGTGGACAGACGGCGGGTTTTTTTGCTGGATAATGGAAGAAGCGATATAAAACTAAATAGTCAATATGAAACGATTTATTATTTCCGGTGGTGGGACAGGAGGACACATTTTTCCCGCATTAGCTATTGCCAATCAACTGAAAGAGGAAATTTCTGGTGCAGAAATCCTGTTTATCGGCGCCAATGGAAAAATGGAAATGACACGTGTGCCTGAAGCCGGCTATGACATTGTTGGATTAGACGTTTTTGGTATTCGCAGAGATTTGTCATGGAGTGGTATAAAGAGCAACTTGAAACTGCCGTTTGTATTGCTTAAAACGATACGTAAAGCTAAACAGATTATGCGTCGCTTCAAACCCGATGTGGTAATTGGTGTGGGGGGGTACGCCAGTGGTCCGGCACTGCAAGCCGCTCAAGCGTTAAATATCCCGACGGTTATTCAAGAACAAAACTCTTATCCGGGCAAAACCAATAAGTGGTTGTCGAAAAAGGCGACTAAAATTTGTGTAGCATATGATGGATTAGAACGATTTTTCCCGAAAAATAATATAGTGAAAACAGGCAACCCTGTGCGTGTCGAAATTATCAATTTTCAACCCAAATTAGAAGAAGCCTATTCATTTTTCAATTTAGATGAAAACAAAAAAACAATTTTAATCATTGGTGGAAGCCAAGGTGCACGCACTATCAACCAAGCTGTTTTAGCTCATATTGAAGATTTTAAGAAAATGGATTGCCAACTATTATGGCAAACCGGCGAACACTTTTATACTGCAAATGAAGTTCAATTAACGGAATTACAATCGCTAAATATTAAAATTCTACCTTTCATAAAACGAATAGATTTGGCGTATAGCGTTGCCGACTACATCGTTTCGCGTGCCGGTGCGCTTGCTATCGCAGAACTCACGATTGTGGGAGCGCCTACCATACTTATTCCGCTACCTACAGCTGCTGAAGACCACCAAACTGCCAATGCCAAACAACTTTCCGATGCAGGAGCAGCCATTCTACTAAGAGATGTAGATACCAAAGAGAAAATGTATTTAACATTGATTGATTTAATAAACGATACCAAAAAATCGAATGAGATGGCGCAAAAAATTAAAGAATTTGCACAACCGGATGCGATTCATAAAATTGTGAGCCAGATTTTATATAAGGAAACACAAACAAATTCGCAATGAAAAAAATAATAAAACTATTGACAATAATTTTGCTATCAATATCAGTCCATGCTGAATGTTATTGGAGCGATTTTCATCTCAAAATAACGATTGAAACTACTGACGGGAAAATCAATAACGGGCACATGAGAGTTTCTTCTTGTAGGTTTGATTTTCTAAATATGGACGAAACTCTTTTTTGGAGTGATGAATATGATATACATAAAAAAGCACTTAATCAAAACGGAAAGTGGTGGGAGAAAATAATGAAAGATACATTGAATTATTTTCAAGATAAAGGGACATATGAGCGCTATTCTATCGCATATTATTTGAATAAAAAAAACATTCCATTTGAAGGCATAAAAACAATAACGGTTGAAGAGTTATCAAGAGAGCCAAATTATATATGGATTTCAAGTGGATTGCAACCAAGTGATAGTACATGGAAAAAAAAAGAGCCAATTAAAGAAGTGGAATTTATTTATAGCGGGGTTTTTTACACGAACATTTAATAGTTGTTTATAAAAACTCCCAGAAAATTGACACTGTAATTGAACAACTTGAATTAAAATGGAAAGAAATAGAAGAGATTAATAAACGTGAAGTGGAGGAAGAAGATTGGGAAATCAGATCAAAACTTTATGATGAAAGAAGTAATAAAGACGACGAAATGTGGGAAATTATAGAACAACTGAGAGGAAAAAAATATTGTAATATCTTCATTTACAGATTAAAATAAACTTGTGATGAAATACACAGGCAAAGAAAACATATTGGGAACACCAGCACATAAAGGCGGGATAAATATTTTGTTGCATCTTTGTAGCGTTAATTCACCTTGGAAATTTTAAGAAAACCACATTCTAAAACAAAAGAAATGCAGAAATTTTATTCAAAGTCAAAATTATGGATGTTAGCAACCATCCTATTTCTATCCATGAATTTCTATTCATGTAATAAACCTGAAAAATTGCATGGAACTTCTTGGGAAAGTGATTATTTTGAAACTGAATTCGAAGGAGATATTTATCGAATTGAAAAAATAACTATCTTTTTTGGAGAGCCGGATAGATATTTTAATACCTCTGTTGATATTAAGGTTTATGAAGCCTACCATCCGATTTTTAATACCACACATGATGGTGTACTTAGTGTATTTGCAAACTATACTTTTGAAGGCAAAAATTTGACACTAAAATTTGTAAATACAACAGAACCTTCTTTGGAACAAGATTGGGTAGGTACGGTAGACAAAAAGACTATGACTTTAAGAAATGTACTCGGAAAAACGGTCGAGTTTAGAAAGAGATAAAACATATAATGTTATGGTGAAACACTATTGTGCTACTCCCACACTTTGTCCCAAAATCGCTCTACCGTTAAATTTAAGCAACTCCTTCAACTTATCACGATGAATACTGCCTAATGCGCAGGTTGCTAATCCTTCGGAAGCACAATATAAATAAACATTTTGGCTGATATAACCCGTATCAGTTCCTTCAAAGATGGCTCTGGACTCTTCAGAAAAACCTTCCATTTTGTCGTAATTGGCTACAAAAATGAGCATAAGCGGGCAATCTTGAAAACGTTCTTGCGAAGCGCCGCTCTTACGATGATCGCCTTTTTCAATTAATTGAAGTGCATGCTCTTGTGGTAAATAAAGATACGCACCTTCTTTATTTAACACGTAAATTTCAATTTGTTGTGCGTTTCTTGCTGTGGGCGCGGTACGTCTTCCGTCGGGGCGGTTAACTCCTGCGGCTGCCCAAAGTAAATTTGACAATTGTTGCGGAGTAAGCTCCTCTTGTGTATAATCGCGATTGGTTTTGCGGTTTGCCAGAGCCTCCATAAGCGGCATGCCACCTGATATTTGCGGCGGAACTAATTTAATGTCTTGCGCATTGATTGATAAACTAAGCACTGTTGCTATAATAAAGATCCAAATTTTTTTCATAATAATATTGTTTAGTGATTAATGATTTATATGATTTATTCGTTGTAATAAAGCTACATCTTCAAATCCTTTTTCTGTTTTTACCCAATCTTTTTTAATGCCAATGATAGAAAATCCGCATCTTTCAAATAATTTCAAGCTAATGGAATTATTATTCAAAACGTTGCAATAAATTTGATGAAGATGTAATGTGTCAAAAAGATAGCTTGCAGTCAGTGAAACTGCTTCGGCGCCAATATCTTGGTTTCTGTAATTTTTGTCAATTAAAATTCCCATTCCTGCCCGACTGTTAATAAAGTCAATATCAAAAACGTCTAATATGCCCACTGTTTGTTTACTGTGCAATAGATTAATCATGAATCGCACTTGTTTTACTGAAAAAATATCCCCTTGCGTACTATCAATAAATTGTTTGAGTGTATATTTTGAATATGGCGCCAATGTTTGGCTAATCTTCCAAATTTCAGGATCATTTTCCCACTGGTAGAGCAACTCCACATCGGAGGGTTCTAATGCGCGCAAGAAAATTTTTTCACCGTGAAGGAACATGAGATTGTGATTAATGATTCGAGATATTCATAACATTCTTTTCACAATCCTCAACTTATGCGTATATTGCTCTAACTGCGCATTATAGATACCGGTAGAATCCAGCATGTCAATTCTTACAAAACCACTGGCGTGTAGTATTTTATCTTTTCCACAAATGATACCGACATGCGTAATGTTTCCTTCCTCATTATCGAAAAAAGCTATATCCCCCACTTGCCATTCCGTAGCGAAATCTATTTGTTTTCCGTGTGCTACTTGTTGTGAAGCATCACGGGGAAGATGAATCTTTACATTTTTAAAAGCTAATTGTACTAACCCCGAACAATCTATGCCGGCGGGTGTTTTTCCGCCCCATAAATAAGGTGCTCGTAAATATCCGGAAGCAAATTGCAGCAGTTCAATTTGTTGTTCGGATAGGGTAGGGTGCTTTGGAAAAACTCTCGCTTCAGGCAATTCAATAACAAAAATAGAATTCCCCAAAATCAACATATTGTCTTGCGGGTATGGAAATGACGATCCCATAAAAACAGGGAAAGTTACGTCTGTTTCAAACTCTTTAATAAAAATGAGATAATCGGTTACCACATATTTATTAAGGGAAGCGTATTCGGCAGCATCCTCTTCGTGCAGTTCGTTCCATAATTTTTTGTCAATATAACCTTCATATCCACAGTCTAATGTTTTAATCTTCAACCAATCTCCAACTACATCTTCTATTTGATAAGCATCACCAAATAGCAACTGCGAGACCAATTGTGATTTTTGATTAGGTTCTTCGCGCATGGCGATTTGGGAAAGGTGAGTAATTCCGTATTTCATGCTTAAAAGCTTAATGAATCCTTAAATTTTTAAATTTTTAAATTTAAAATGGCAAATCATCTCCCGTCCCTTCATCCGTAAATGTCTCAAACTCTTGAGGCAGCTCACTGGTAGATTCTGTAACTGGTGCGGCTTGCTGATTTTGAGTCGTTTGCGGAGCTTGTTGCAGGTTAGCGCTTACCGGATCCACTTTCCACGCCTTTACATCGGTGTACCATTTGCCGTTAAATTCGCGCGACTCCAAATCGAAACTCATAACTATTTTGTCATCAATATTCAATGTTTCCAATACGGCGGTTTTATCGCCCCAAAGATTGGCACAAATTTTACGAGGAAACTGTTCTAATGTTTCAATTACAAATTCTTGCTTTTGCCAACTGTTTCCCGTTTTACTAATACCCGACTGCATGGGCAGTTTTTGAATGAGTTTTCCAATGATTTCCATAAAAAATTAAATGTATAAAAATGTATAATATATTGCGTTTAAAATAGTTTAACTAATTTGTTTGAACAAACTAAATAATGGTGGCAAAATTAAATTTTTATTATTAATAAAAGATTATTTTTGCAAAGTTTAAAATTATTCATTGTATGAAAACAGAACTTTCATTTTTTGATTTCTGCCTTCTGCAAATAATAGAGTTGTAAAATTTATAAAACAATAGCATTAATCATTAACCACTAATCATTAATTTTCATGTACACAAAATTTCAAGATTTTCTAAAAAAAGAATTAACCGACATTGAAAACGCCGGACTATACAAAAAAGAACGCATTATTGTTTCCCCACAAGGAGGCGAAATTGCATTACAAAACGGCAAAAAAGTATTAAACTTTTGCGCTAACAACTATTTAGGATTGGCAAATAATCCGAAATTGATTGCTGCGGCAAAAGAAGCGTTGGATACGCACGGTTATGGAATGGCTTCCGTACGTTTTATTTGTGGAACTTCGGATTTGCATAAAAAATTAGAAGAAAAAATTGCAGAATTTTTCGGAACCGAAGATACTATTTTATATGCTGCTTGCTTTGATGCCAATGGTGGTGTTTTTGAACCGTTACTAAGTGCGGAAGATGCTGTCATCTCCGATGCGTTAAATCATGCTTCTATTATAGATGGTGTACGCCTTTGTAAAGCAGCGCGTTACCGCTATGCCAATGCCGATATGGAAGATTTGGAAAAACAATTGCAAGCCGCACAAACACAACGTTTTCGCTTAATTGTTACTGATGGCGTATTTTCTATGGATGGTAACGTGGCTCCGTTAGATAAAATTATGGAACTTGCAGAAAAATACGATTGTATGGTAATGATAGATGAATCGCACTCTGCCGGTGTAGTAGGTAAAACCGGTCGTGGAATTACCGAATTGTACGATAAAAAGGGTCAGGTAGAAATCATTACCGGAACTTTGGGCAAAGCATTTGGCGGCGCTATCGGCGGCTTTACTACAGGAAAACAAGAAATTATTGACATGCTACGTCAACGTTCGCGTCCTTACCTGTTTTCTAATTCCATTCCTCCATTGGTGGCGTCTGCCGGAATTAAAATGGTAGAAATCATGTCGGAAACTAATGAACTACAAGATAAGTTGCACAGCAATACAAAATATTTTATCGAAAGAATGATGAAAGCAGGTTTTGATATTAAACCAACACAATCGGCAATTTGTGCTGTAATGTTGTATGATGCAAAATTATCTCAAGATATGGCGGCTAAATTACAAGAAGAAGGCATTTATGTTACCGGCTTTTATTATCCGGTAGTACCGAAAGATCAGGCACGTATTCGCGTGCAAATCTCTGCCGCACACGAAATTGAAGATTTGGATACTTGTATTGCTGCTTTTACGAAAGTGGGTAAAGAGTTGGGAGTATTGAAATAATGATTAGTGGTTAATGATTAATGCAAAATGTTTTCAGAAAAGATATAAATATTTGAAAAATAATATCTTTTTTTTGTGCATCTTGTGCTTCTCCGTACTTTGTCTTTTAGGTTGTAATAATAAAGAAGGCATTTCAAACCACGTTATTCTCTCCTTTGATGATGCAAGTGTGGATGAGTGGTTTGCGCAAAGAGAGTTATTTGACACTTACAATATTAAAGTTACGTTTTTCATTTCCCGGCCACATCTGTTAACAAAAGAACAAATTGATAAGTTAAAAATGTTAGTGTCAGACGGACATGAAGTAGGATGTCATGGCATGAATCACATACGGGCAACGGAAGAAAACCAATATCAATATATTGAAACGGAAGTTGAATCGGCGCTACAAACTTTGTCTGATTATGGTTTTACGATTACCTCTTTTGCCTACCCATTTGGAGCCCGTACTCCATATTTAGATTCTATGTTGACTAATTACTTTACTTTTATTCGTGCTGCTACCTATAATTATTTGGATACGTTAATTTCAATTTATCCGGAAATTTATACACGCAGGGCGAATTTTTGTATTACAAGTGCGATGGGCATAGATGGAAATTATAATATCTCCATGGATAATTTAGAAGATGCAATTTTAAAAGCAAAGCAAACAGATAGCTTTTTAGTGCTTTATGCTCATGTGATTAACAATAATAATGATGACTACACCATTACTCCGCAATATTTGGAGGAGTTTTTTAAATTGATGAACAAACATAAAATAGGAACAGAAACTTGCATGAGTATGACTAAGGAATAGTGGTTGATTGTTTGAGACTCCTTGTAACACTCAGAATGACGGAGAGAAATCCTCTTCAAATTTTGAAAGAGTGTCCGAAGGGCGGGGTAGTTTATATAAGATTTATGAATAAAGAGATAGAATTTGTAGAAATTAAGCTAAATGATGATGTGATTTTTAACGCATCATCACCACACTATTTGCTTCAATCCATGACGAATACCGACACAAACGATGTAGAAGCTACCGTTAATCAAATTAAAGAATTGATTGATGCCGGCGCCGATATGGTGCGTGTGGCGGTTCCGGGACATAAAGAGGTAGAAGCATTACGTAAAATCCGTTGTAGGGTCAAGGCATGCCTTGACCCTACAATGCAACATAAACAGATTCTCCTCGTTGCCGATGTGCATTTTTTACCTGAAGTTGCAGAAAAAACCGCAAGTTTTATAGAAAAAATAAGGATTAATCCCGGAAATTTTACCAATTATCGTAGAGCCAAGGCGCACCTTGCCTCTACCGAAGAATACCAACAAGGTTTCGAAGCCATGGCGCTGCGTGCTAAACCTTTAATTGAGATTTGTAAAAAACACAACACGGTTATTCGTGTGGGAGTTAATCAAGGTTCACTTTGTAGCAGAGTTATTTCCCGATATGGAAATACAGCGGAGGCGCTTGTGGCGTCTGCATTGGAATGGATAAAAATTGCAGAGAAATACGACTTTCACCAGATTGTTTTTTCCATCAAATCAAGCCACGTAAAAACCATGATGGAAGCTAATTTGTTACTTTATCGAAAGATGCTAGAGCAGGGCAAGGTATATCCTTTTCATTTGGGAGTTACCGAAGCTGCCAACGAAATGGAAGGGCGAATGAAATCTGCCGTTGGAATTGGCGCTTTAATGCTACATGGACTGGGTAATACTTTTCGCGTTTCATTAACCGAAAATCCGGTACATGAAATTACGTTTTCAAAATTATTAGTTTCTGCTATTCAAGATATTAAACAAAATAATTATGCTCAATTTTCAGAGGGTGTTCTTACCATTCGTTATCCTGAAACCTTAGTAGAAAAATGGTGGGCTGGGGTAGGGGCGCTCATAGGAAAATGGTGGTTAAACGAAAACTTAAAAGACATTAAAATTGAAAATTCATATTTTACTATAGATGAAATAGAAAAGTTGCGAAACTGCACATTGCAAATATGTAACATTAGAAAAACGCATACAGAAATTATTGCTTGCCCCTCGTGCGGACGTACTCAATATGATATTCAAACAGTACTAAGCACTGTGAAGCAGCAATTTGCCCATTATCCTCAATTAAAAATAGCAGTGATGGGATGTGTGGTAAACGGACCCGGTGAAATGGCGGATGCCGACTTCGGAATTATTGGTAGTGCAAACGAAAAAGTAGCAGTTTATAAAGGGAAAGAGCGTATTTCCGATTTTGTTTCCGTACAAGAAGCCTTGCAAATCCTACAAAATAGCATTAATCACTAATCATTAACCATTAATCATTATTTTTGCACCTATAAACATAGTACTTTCATTTATGATCTCAAAAACCATTTCTATTTTCCAACAATCTATCAATGATTATCATCAATTTGATTGCGTAAATCATCCCATGCAAAATCCTTATTCCGCAGGAAGCTTAGAAGCATTGCTCTACCACAAAAACTGGATTGATGCCGTACAATGGCATCTCGAAGACATCATTCGCAACCCAAATATTGATCCCGTGGAAGCCTTAAAAATAAAACGAAGAATTGATGCTTCCAATCAAGAAAGAACCGATATGGTGGAGTATTTGGACTCCTATTTTTTAGATTTGTATAAAGATATAAAAACAGATGCAAACACGCCACTCAACACAGAAACCCTTGCCTGGGCATTTGACAGGCTCTCTATTTTAGAACTCAAAATCTATCACATGGAGCAAGAAGTAAAACGTACGGATGTCTCTGCAGAACATATTCAAAAATGCCAAGAAAAACTAAACGTACTTTTGCAACAGGAAATTGATTTATCCACTGCTATTGAACAGCTATTGAACGACACTGCTTCCGGAAGAAAAAAAATGAAGGTATATAAACAGATGAAGATGTACAATGATCCAAATTTGAATCCGGTGCTGTATAAAAAAGAATAATACTATTACAAACACAATGCGATATATTCTAACTTTTTTATCTGTCTTTTTATTTTCCAACACGTTTGCTTTAAATAGCAATTTTTTAGAATATAGCAAGAATACAAACTATGCGGAATTGAACATCATGGAAGGCAGGTTACAAGAGGCATTGTTTTTTTATGATTCGGCATTTATCTTATTTCAACAGCCCTTGGCAAAAGACATTCACAATGCAATCATCTGCTCTAAAAAAATAAAAGATAAATATAGGCTAAAAAAATATCTTGATTTAATGACTACAACAAAAGCCTTACATCCAAAATATTATAAAAAAGCAGGATTAAGCAAATATCTTTCCAAAGAGAAGAAACAAGAAATAAAGAAAAAATATTCCGATAAAATAAAAAATGAGGCATATATATTTATTCAAAAGTTAGTTAAGCAAGATCAAGCCATTAGAACACCAAAAAACTATACTGCTAATAATCGGCATCTGATTAAGGAAGTGGATAGTCTCACTTTAAAAGAGTATCTAAATTATTTTGGGAATTCTTTTCCTGGAGAAGATTTAGTTGTAAATTACCCTTGCGCTAAAAGAGAAGATTTTATCTTACTTTGGCATTGGTCTCAATCCGGATACGATGTTATGTTATTTCTGGAAAAATTGGTGGAAGAACTGAAATTGGTTAATGTGGATTTTGCTTTTCTCGATGAACAGAGACGTGGATCTCAATTCTATAAATCAAAATATGCTTTAGTAGCACAAACAAGCACAAAAAGAGTGATTACTCCTATCAATCATTCTCAAGAAGATATCACAGAAATAGATAAAAACAGAGCGAAAATAGGATTAGATAGTTATGATGAGTACGTGAAGAAAGTTGACTTTTTCAAAAAGAATAAAGAGTTTTGCTATGAAACTTCATATTACTTAATTTTTTTATCGTATTGATGATAATATAAACACTATGAAAACCATCCTAATCCTCCGTTTCTCCGCCATGGGCGATGTAGCAATTGCTGCCTCTGTTATGAAAGAAGTAGCAGCACAGCATCCTAATATCCGTTTTGTGTTTGCTACGCGATCTTTTTTTGCTCCTTTTTTCGATAAAATTCCCAATTTAGAGGTTTTTCCAGTTGATTTTGAAGAAAAATATAAAGGCTTAAAAGGCATTTTTAGACTTTATAAAGATTTGAATAAAAGCTATAAAATTAACGCTGTAGCAGATTTGCATGATGTACTACGCTCAAAATGGCTCTTATTATTTTTCCGTTTGTCGTTTAAAAAAATCAAAATTGCTACCATAAATAAAGGAAGAAGAGAAAAAAGACTGTTATGTGATATAAATAACCCTAATAAAAAGCCCTTAATACCTACTTGGCAACGCTACATAGATGTTTTTCAACAATTAGGAATGAAAACAATCATAAAGCCTATACCAATTCCCTATTTGCCGGAAAAAGTAAAGAAAATTGGAATTTCTCCTTTTGCGCAACACAAAGGCAAGGTTTACCCACCTGAATTATTGGAGAAAGTGTTGGAAATGTTAAATAGCAGTTACGAAATTTATTTGTTTGGCGGCGGAAAGAAAGAGCAGGAGTTGTGTGAAAAATGGCAAGAGAAATATGAAAATGTACATTCTTTAGTAGGAAAATATTCTTTAAAAGGAGAGCTTAACTTTATTTCCGGTTTAGATGTAATGCTAACTATGGATTCTTCAGGTATGCATTTGGCTTCACTTTGTAACATTCCTTGTGTTTCTGTCTGGGGAGCAACGCATCCGTATGCGGGTTTTGTTGGATTTGGACAGGAAAATAATCCGCAAATTCAGCTTGAACTTCCTTGCCGCCCTTGTTCGGTGTATGGTAACAAAACTTGCTGCTATGGCGATTATAGGTGCTTGCATGGAATTGAACCAAAAGAAATAGTTGAAAAATTGAGATATTTTACGTAAAATTCATTTTTTTTCTATCTTTGCGGACATGTTAAACCTTTTAAAAAACAAAAAAAGTATGAAAATGGTAAAAATGATGATCCCGATTGTTGCTCTCGTGATTTTAGTATCGTGCGGTGAGAACAAAACTAAAGTTGAAAACACTAAAGAAGTAAACACCAAAGTACTCACAAAAGAAGAACAAGCAAATTTGACACCCGATCAGGTGATTGAAATCCTTAAGAAAGGTAATAAAGAATTTGTAAACGATGAACTTACAGTGAGAAATAATTCTGAACTTGTGCGTGATGCTGCTAATGGACAATTTCCGAAAGCTGTGATTTTATCGTGTCTTGATTCCCGTGTTCCGGTAGAAGATATTTTCCACCGTGCTATCGGCGACATTTTTGTTGCTCGTGTTGCCGGTAATATTGTAAATACCGATATCTTGGGAAGCATGGAGTTTGCATGCAAAGCATCTGGTGCTAAGTTGGTAATGGTATTAGGACATGGAGCTTGTGGCGCTATCAAATCAGCTATTGACAATGTTGAACTTGGAAACATTACTGAAATGTTGAGCAAAATTAAACCGGCTGTAAATGAAACCAGAGCAGAATTTGCAGGCGATGCAAGATCCTCTAACATAGAGTTTGTTGACGCTGTTTGTATCCACAACGTGGCATTAATGATTAAAGAAATTCGTGAAAGAAGTCCGATTTTGAGAGAAATGGAAGAAAATGGCGCTATTAAAATCATCGGTGGATATTATGATATGCACACCGGAAAAGTTGATTTTTACGAAAATATGTAAAAAGTTTTTATTTACATGAAAAAATAGGGTGTGTACTAAGCACGCCCTATTTTTTTTATTAAGCACAGCGAGTAGTGAAAAGAACTGACTTAACACAAAATTGACTTAACTTAAAAATTTAATCCTAAAATTTAATTCAAAAATTAACCTATTTTTGCCGCATAAATACAGTAAAAATGGCTTACGATTTAAACACCGAAGAAAAGATTAAAGTTGCGGCTGCTAAAATATTTGAAGAGAAAGGCTTTGAGCGCACAAAAAATAAAGATATAGCCGATGCGGCAGGTATTAATCCCGCTTTATTAAACTATTATTTTCGCTCAAAAGAGAAACTTTTTGATGCCATTTTAATGGATAAGATTCAAACGTTCTCCGGAGTTTTGTTTCCCATTTTAGATGACCCAAATGTGCCATTATTTGACAAAATTGCCATTTTAGTAGATAAGTATTTCAAACTCTTCAAAGAGAATCCTCATTTAGCATTTTTTTTAATGAATGAATTGCAAAATAACAAAGCGAATTTTGCAAGAATCGTAAAAGATTTACCCCCTTTGGAAAACATATCTATTGTTAAGCAATTTAAAGAAATTAATCCTACAATTAATTCGCTGCAATTTATGATTAACTTAATGAGCATAATTATTTTTCCATTTATTGTTGCAAATGCAATCGCCGCGTATGAAGTTTTTGATAGTAATGAGATTGATGCTATTTTTGAAGAACGTAGAAAAATGATTCCGATTTGGATTCGTGAAATGTTACAAAATAATTCTATAAAATAGCTTTTTTATGAGAAACAGTATTAAGTTAGGAATAGATATTGGGTCAACCACCATAAAATATGTAGCTCTAAATGCTAAAAATGAGATTATAGCATCGGATTATAAAATCCACCATACACAATATCTGCCTTTATTAAAATCTATCCTCACCGATTTGTATAAGCAATTCGGTGACATACAACTGTCGATAGCATTAACCGGTTCGGCAGGAATGGGTGTGTGTGAACGGTATGGGCTTCCTTTTGTACAAGAAGTAATTGCAGAGACTGAATGCGTGAAGAAAAACTTTCCGGCATGTAAAACCATTATTGATATGGGGGGAGAAGATGCCAAAATGGTATTTTTGAGAGAAGAAGCGATTCCTGAAATGCGCATGAGTGGTAATTGTTCCGGCGGTACCGGCGCTTTCTTAGATCAAATGGCAATACTTCTCGGCTGTACTACTGAACAATTAAGCCAACTCGCAGAAAAAAGCACACGTATTTATCCAATGGCTTCGCGCTGTGGCGTATTTTCCAAAACCGATGTCCAAAATATGATTAGCAAACATATTAACAAAGAGGATATTGCAGCTTCTGTATTTCATGCGGTCGTAGTGCAAATCGTAGGTGGACTTTCTAAAGGAATGAAAATTACATCTCCCATTTTATTGAGTGGTGGTCCTTTTCAATTTTTGCCTGCATTAAAAAATGCACTGTTAAATTATCTTAACTTAGAAGAAAACGACATCATTGCTACTGAAAATGCCAACTTATTTACTGCCTCCGGCGCTGCACTGAAAAGCACTGAATTCTATCAAGATAAAACTTTAAAGAATTTAATTGAACAATTTGATAATAATATTGAATTTTCTGAAACGACCTCTTCCTTATCGCCTTTGTTTGACTCTCAAGAAAAATATCAAACTTGGCTTGAAAATAAACAAAGTACATTTATTCCTGAAAAAGGTTTGCAACTTTGTTCAGAAAACTTGTATTTAGGAATTGATTCGGGTTCTACTACGGGTAAGATAATTTTAATAGATGAAGAATGCAATATTGTATATAAGTACTATGCTCCCAATCAAGGCAATTCAATTTTAAATATTAAAAAAGGATTGAATTTATTTTTGGAAGAAACACAAAAAACAGGTAGAAATTTTGTGATAAAAGGTTCGTGTGCAACCGGATATGGAGAAGACTTAATGAAAGCTGCATTTCATCTTGGAGAAAGTATTGTGGAAACCAAAGCGCATTATATAGGTGCTAAACATAACAATCCGGAGCTTACTTTTGTGTTGGATATTGGCGGACAAGACATGAAGGCGCTCTTTATTAAAAATAATGCCATTGAACGGGTGGAAATCAATGAAGCTTGTTCATCTGGATGCGGCTCTTTTATTGAAGCATTTGCCAAAACATTGAACTATTCCGTACAATTGTTTGCAGAAAAAGCATGTTTTGCTAAAAATCCCTGCGATTTAGGCACAAGATGTACTGTTTTCATGAACTCTAAAGTAAAGCAATTTCTCCGTGAAGGTGCAAAAAGTGAAGATATTGCCACTGGTTTATCTTATTCGGTCATAAAGAATTGTTTGTTTAAAGTACTCCGGTTACATGATTTTTCATCATTAGGCATGCGTATTTCAGTGCAAGGAGGCGCCATGAAAAATCATGCTATTGTGCGCGCATTGGAAAAACTTACAAACACAGAGGTTTCTTTTACCAACATTCCGGAATTTATGGGAGCTTTCGGGTGTGCTATACATGCTAAAAATGCAATACAACGCACACCGGTAAAGGTTGCGCGATTGCTCGAAAACTGTGATTACACATTGCAAAACTCTCATTGTAAAGCATGTGATAATCAGTGTTATATAAATATCTATAAATTTGTAAACGGACAACATTTTATTTCCGGAAATAAATGCGAAAAAGTGTTTAGTAATAAAGGAAGCACCTCAGGTAGGGGAAGAAATATTTATGCAGAAAAATATAAACTTTTGTTTGAAAGGAAATCGCTTTCTGCACCGGTAAAGATTGGTATTCCGCGTGCATTGGGAATGTATGAAAATTATCCTTTTTGGCACCAACTGTTTACGGAATGTGGCTTTGAAGTAGTACTCTCTTCACACTCAAAGTATAGTGATTACGAGAATGCCGTTTCCGGTGTGATGTCTGATAATATTTGTTTTCCGGCAAAATTGATACACAGTCATATACACGATTTAGTGGCAAAAAATGTTACGCGCATTTTTTACCCAATGGTTATTTATGAAGAAAACGATGCAATAACTTCAAATTCATATAATTGTCCTATCGTCTTTGCTTATTCCGAAGTACTGAAAGGTAGTGAACAGTTATCCATCCCTTTGGATGCCCCAATGGTAAGTTTTCGCACAAAAAAAGGATTATTCAAAAACGTTATTAGCTACTTAAAAACATTAAATATTGATAAAAAAACTGCAAAAACTGCTATAGATAAAGCGCTAATTGCACAAAAAAGCTACGGCGAAACTATTTACAAAAAAAATCAAGAAATTTATCATTTCTCATCCCTTACCTCTCACGCTTCACCTCTCGCTCCTCAGTTAACCATTCTCCTTGCCGGACGACCCTACCATACAGATCCATTGATTCAACATAAGTTAGCGGAAACAATGAGTGATATGGGCGTGAATGTGATTTCGGAAGATATTATGCGTTTTAATGAAGAAACTGATCTGTCAGATACTTATACTATTACCCAATGGCATTATATCAATCGTATTTTAAAAGCGGCAAAGTTCGTAGGAAAAGAAAAGCAAAATATTCAATTTGCCATGATGACCTCTTTTGGTTGCGGACCTGATGCGTTTTTACTAGATGATATAAAGCAAGTGCTTGAGAAACAAGGAAAAACATTGACTATTCTAAAACTTGATGATGTGAATAACATTGGTTCTTTGCGCCTTCGCGTGCGTTCGCTCATTGAAAATTTGGGAACAAATGTAGAGATGTTGCGCGCATCGTCTCTGCAAGATGAAAATATAACAAAGCGCAAATTATTTGAAAAAGAAGATAAAAACAGATTAATTTTAGCCCCCTATTTTTCCGAATTCCAATCACCATTTTTACCGGCTGTATTTAAGTTGGCAGGATATGATTTGGAAATATTGCCCGAGCCGGATTTGGAGACTATTGAAATGGGGCTTAAAGTAGCACATAACGAGGTTTGTTATCCAGCAACATTAGTGGTTGGCGATTTATTAAAAGCATTGAAATCAGGAAAATATGATTTGAAAAATACGGCAGTGGCTTTAACACAAACGGGAGGACAGTGTCGTGCCACCAATTACGTTGCGATCTTAAAAAAAGCCTTGACCGACAATGGATTCGAAGATATACCCGTGGTGGCAATTGCCGCTTCCGATTCTTTATTTAACGAGCAGCCCGGATTTAAAGTAAACTGGCTTAAAATTTTTCCGGTAATTTTCAATGCCATATTAATTTCCGATTGCTTGGCGCAATTGCATGCTGCAAGCATAGTGCGCGAAACTTATGAAGGAGCTACAAATCTATTAAAAGAGAAGTATTTGAAGAAAATTTCCGAAGCTATTCTTCAAAATAAACCCAAAAAGATGCTTGCATTGCTAAAGGAAGCTGTTCAGGATTTTGAAACAATTACCATACCTCGTAAAAAATTGCCTCAAGTGGGTATTGTAGGAGAGATTTACCTAAAATTTAACAGTTTTTCACACAAACATATCATCAAACAATTACAGTCGTCAGGAATCGAAGTGCTTCCTCCGCAAATTTTACCTTTTTTTATGCAAAGTTTTGTGAATAGAAAAGTGAATAAAGGTTATGGTTTTACAGAATCATTAACCCCTGAGTTTATTTTTGACGGATTGCATGCATTGGTTGGAAAAAAAATAGCAAAAGCAAATAAAATTTGCGCCGATTTTGAATATTTTTCACCCATAAATGATATTTTTCACGAAGCCGATCATGCAAAAGAACTTATAGATTTGGGATGCCAATTTGGTGAAGGATGGTTGCTCCCTGCAGAAATTGCAACATATTATCAGAAAGGCGTTCACAATGTAATGAGCATGCAACCTTTTGGATGCATAGCCAATCATGTTATTTCTAAAGGTCTGGAAAAAAAACTGAAAACGAGATTCCCGAAGTTAAATCTTTTGTCGTTAGATTTTGATGGTGGCACAAGCGAAGTGAATGTGCAAAATCGTTTGGAGTTGTTTAAAAGTGCAATGGAAGACTAAAATAAGTTTTAAGCACTTACCATAAATAAACAAAAAAAATGTAGATATTTGCCGCGAATAATCTAAAAATCAATTGTAGTTTTTTAATTCTTAATAGCATTATGTCAATAGTAGTATCCAGCGTTTCAAAAGTTTACGGAACACAACGCGCTTTAAACAATGTAAGTTTTGAAGTCAATAAAGGAGAAATTGTAGGTTTCCTTGGTCCTAACGGTGCAGGAAAATCGACCATGATGAAAATAATCACATGCTTTATTCCGCCAACGGAAGGTGATGTTTCCGTATGTGGATATGATATTTGGAACGATTCGATTGACGTGCGCAAATGTATTGGGTATCTTTCGGAAAGCAACCCACTTTATTACGATATGTATGTTCGTGAATTTTTAGAGTTTATTGCAGGGATTTATCGTGTGAAAAATATCAAACAACGTATTGAAGAAGTGATTGATATGACACGTTTGGAGATTGAACAGCATAAAAAAATCGGCGCCTTGTCTCGCGGATACAAACAACGCGTAGGATTGGCGCAAGCATTAATTCATGATCCGGAAGTGTTGATTTTAGATGAACCGACCACAGGCTTAGATCCCAATCAGTTAGTTGAATTTAGAGAACTGATTCGTCAGTGTGGGAAAAAGAAAACAGTATTGCTTTCAACACACATCATGCAGGAAGTGGAGGCAATGTGTAATCGTGTCATTATTGTAAATAAAGGGGATATTGTAGCAAATAACTCCATACAGGAACTTAAAGAAAAAGTGACCTCGTTTAAACGGACTAAACAAGATCACGATCTTTCTATGGAAGAAATATTCCGCCACTTAACTAAAGGTTAAGCGCAAATTCCCTTCCGGCGCGCAAACACGCTAAATTTATATTTACAATATCTTCGCCTTTGCGAGCAAAAACCTCAGCAACGGCATTTTCAATATCTTCAAAAGGAATAGCAATGTGAGGAGAAGCAGCTCCCAAGATTACCATGTTGGCAGAACGAGTTGAGCCTAATTCTTTCGCTATTTTATCAGCATTAATGACTACCTTTCTGGGCAATTTATCCAATTCCGCATAAATTTTTTCTACTTCAGGATAGTTAAGCGTATTAATAAACGGTTGGTCGTTCGTAATAAGCCATCCTTCTTTTGAAAGCCATGGCAAATAACGTAATGACTCCATCGGTTCTACCGAAATAATCAAATCGGCTTGTCCTTTGGGAATTAAATCCGATGCAATTTCGTGATCTGCCAAACGAAAATGCGATTGTACGTCTCCGCCGCGCTGGCTCATACCGTGCACTTCAGCCTGCTTAAGTGTTAATCCTTTTTTTACAGCAGCATAGCCAATAATGGAAGCAATAGAAAGAATGCCTTGTCCGCCTACACCCGCTAAAATAATGTCAATTTTCATAAAAATTATGTTTTGATTATTAATTACTTCAGATTAATTTTTTAAAAGCGCAAATATAAACAAAAAATCGAAAGCAATATCTCTGTATAACTTTGTGTTTTCCGCGTCTCGGTGTTGAATAATCTTTTTCAGCATAAAGAACATTAAAATCATAGAGTTGCACAGAGATAATTTTTATATTTTCGCCTCCATATTACTTAAAAAAAGCTAATCATTAGTACTCAAATACTTAAAAAGTAAAATCTTGCAATCTCTTCCCTTTTTTTCTAAAAAAATACCCGGTACCCTTATATTTCTTTTCCTTATTTGGTTAATGTTTTTCTGTACGTTTACCTTGGGAAAATACCCGCAAGAAGGAATTTTATGGCTCTTAGAGCGGTTAAACCAATTTTTGGCGACCATTTTGCCGCAAGGCATGCTGTATGATTTTATTACCAACGGTGTAGTGAATGGGGTAGGGAGTGTTTTAGCATTTTTGCCCAACATATTAATACTCTTCTTCTTTATGTATACATTTGAAGAGAGTGGCTACCTTACACATGTTGCGGCGCTATTGGATAATATAATGCATAAAATCGGCTTGCATGGCAATTCTGTAGTTCCTTTATTAATGGGATTCGGTTGTAACGTGCCGGCAGTACTTGCTACCAGGTTTATTCCGGAATTTCAACGTCGTATTTTAACGATGTTGCTTATTCCTTTCATGTCATGTAGCGCCCGGTTGCCTATTTTAGTACTTTTGGTAGGGACTTTTTTCCCACAATATCCCATTCTCGTTATCTTTGGACTATACGCCCTTGCTATTGTTATGGCAATTTTTACAGCAATTTTGTTGGATAAAGTGTTTTTTAAAATGCCGGTAGACTTAACACCCGTAGAAGTGTTGCCACTAAAAAAGCCGAAAATAAAAAGAGTGCTCTGGCTTACTTGGAATGCCGGTTATGAATATCTGAAAAAAATTGGTACCGTTGTACTTATCGCAATGATGGCGATTTGGTTTCTAAGCAGTTTTCCACAAAATGAAAAAAAACAATACGTTAATGAAATAGCTTATCAAAGTCCTATTGAAAACAGTACAAATAATTTTCAAGATAATACTTACTTGGCTCGTTTTGGACGTTTTATTGAACCTGCATTACGTCCATTAGGCTTTGATTGGAAGATGAGCGTTTGTTTAGTTACCGGATTGGCAGCTAAAGAATTTATTGTGGGTACTATGGCTATTTTATATCATGCAGGAGAAGACAATCTTGAGAACCCGCACATTGGTACACATCTAAAAAATGCAGGTGTTTTTACAATTCCTGTAGTGCTTTCGTTTTTGGTGTTTGCTATGCTATATATGCCATGTATTGCTACTATTTACACTATAAAAAAAGAAAGTGGTTCTTGGAGATGGGCGTTATTTTCGGTAGTTTACTCTATTGCATTGGCGTGGATTATTTCGTTTATTGTATTTCGTTTGGCTTCAGTTCTGCTTTAAGTCTGATTTATGAATGAAGAATGGTTTTCTCTTTCAACCCTTCAATCCTTCAATAAAAATAGCGTTTCAAAATAAAAACCAATCTAAAAAATTGAAATATTTTATGTTAATTTGCCAAATTAGATATTAACGAAATAGAAATACATATCCAAAAAAACAATCATTTTATTACAAACTATAGAAACAAATAGAAAAATGGCTGATAGTTACCACGTTGAAGTTGGATTTTATCAAATGTACCACCATGGTGAACATATTGGCGGTGATGTTTTTCTTTCTAAACGTATTCCGGAGGAGAACCGCGTATTATGCGTACTTTCCGATGGCATGGGATCTGGTGTAAAAGCCAATGTTTTAGCTACATTAACCGCTACAATTGCACTTAATTTGTCTATTGAACACAAACATGCACAAACGATTGCGGATATTATTATGAAAGCATTACCCGTGTGTAGCGAACGGAAAATCAGTTATGCTACTTATACGATCATAGATGTGAACAGCGATACTAATGAAGTGAGCATTTTGGAATATGATAATCCGCAAACCATTGTGATGCGCGGTTACAGAGTGCTGGAACCCAATTGGGAGAAAATAAATTTTGAAAATATTACTGCCGATCGCCGCTTGCAGGACTTAAATATGACAACTTTTTTTCCACAATTGGAAGATAGGATTATTTTTTATTCTGATGGAGTTACACAATCAGGACTGGGGAATGGACTAGCTACAGGTTGGGGGAGAAATAGCCTCAGAGAAGAAATAAGAAAGATTATTACACACAATAATTCAATTTCTGCTTCGGAATTGGCAGAAAAAATTGTAAAAAAGGCTGCTGCCAATGATTTACACGTTCCAAAAGATGATATTTCTTGCGCTGTGATTTATTTTCGTGAGCCGCGCCGTACGATGATTTGCTCCGGTCCACCGGTAGATCCTGAAAAAGATGCCGAATTTGCTGAAAAATTGCGTTCATTTAAAGGCAAAAAAATCGTAAGTGGCGCCACCACCTCCGAGATTATTTCAAGAGAATTAAAACGTACCATAATAGATGAACCCATTGTTGATCATACTTTGCCCCCTATGTCGAAAATGGAAGGAGTTGATTTGGTAACTGAAGGAGTTTTAACATTAAGTAAAGCAATCTACTTGTTAACCAATTCAATAACACCAAACTACTCATTTGGAAACGGACCGGCGGATAAAATGTGTCAACTATTATTGGATAGTGACGAAATTTATATCTTAGTGGGTACTAAAATCAATGCAGATAATATTGATTTGTCTCAACCTGTTGAAGTTGAAATCCGTAAAAACATTATTCAACGTATGGCAAAAGTATTGATGGATAAGTACATGAAAGTAGTGTATATGGAGTTTATGTAAGGAATAATTTAACCTAACATTATATTGTATGAACACATCTAATATTTGCCAACAAGGAACGATAAAAGAGATTAAAGATAATACTTTATTTGTTGAAATTGAGCGCAGTGCAGCTTGTTCTGCCTGTCACGCTAAAAGCGCGTGTTTGACTTCTCAAAAAAAAGATGAAATTATTCCCATACCGACAAATGAACCCGAGGAATTTCAAGTGGGAGAAGTTGTGCAAGTGAATTTAAAAAAATCAATGGGCGCAAAAGCCATACTTATCGCTTATTTATGCCCATTTTTAGTAATGATACTCGGATTATTTGTAACTTATTATTTTACAAAAAATGAACTACTGAGCATTGGTGTGGCTTTTGGAGCTACTGCGCTTTATTTTCTCTTCATAAAAAAAATGGAAAATAGATTAAAAAAGCATTTTACTTTTTTTGTAAGCAAAATTTAAAAATTATACTACGTATTATATTTCATCTTGTCAATTTTTTGTAGAAAAATACGATATTCGCTCCTGTTTCGTTTTAAAACAGTTCTTACTATAATTTATGACAGCAAATAGAATTTTTATTCATCAAAAAATCAAAGACTTTGTACGAAAATACTACCTTAATAAATTGTACAAAGGGGCGCTTATTTTCGTGATGATTACCACGGGGGTTTTTATAGCATTTGCACTATTGGAATATTTTTCTTACTTAAATTCTACGACGCGTGCAGTGCTTTTTTATACTTATTTGGCGTTGTTTCTGAGCACAATTGTAGCTTATATTATCTATCCTCTTTTAAAAATAGCAGGCTTGGGAAAAACTTTAAATTCCCTAACCGTTTCTAAAATTATTGGAAAACACTTTCCGGAGATTGATGATAAGTTGCTCAATGTAATTCAATTAGAAAATCAAATTGAAAATGGAGAATATAAGAGTTTAGATTTGCTTACTGCAGCAATTGATACCAAAATTGAAACGCTGAAGCCGTTTGCATTTGTAAAAGCGATTCCATTTAAAAAGAGCACTCAATTTGTGAAATGGGCAATGATTCCGGTGTTGCTGTTTTTTGTACTTCTTTCCACAAAGAGTGAAATTTTTACAGAATCTACACAACGAATTGTGCAATATCAGCAACATTTTGAAAAACCGGCTCTTTATAAAATTGAAATAGTGAATCAAAATTTAAGGGCGTTACAAAATGAAGATTTTACTGTAAATATTAAAATTGTAGGCGATGAAGTGCCCAATGAGCTTTTTATTGTGTACGATAAGCGCAACTTTAGATGTGTAAAACAATCGAATACGGATTTTACTTACACTTTTTCTAACCTACAAAGAGATATAACATTTCAGTTGCAAACGGAAGAGGTAACAACTAGTTTTTATACGATAAACGTGCTTCCGAAACCTGTGATTGTGAGTTATGTAATGGAATTGATTTTTCCTTCATATCTGAATAAAAACAAAGAAATTATTGAAAATAACGGTGATGCCACCATACCGGAAGGAACACGCATTACTTGGAAGTTTTATACCAAAAATACCGATCAGATTGATTTCCTATTGCAAGATAAAGAAGAAAAGTTAACTCCTGAAAAAGAGATGTTTACATTTTCGCATACTGCACGTGAAAGTTTTCATTATGCTACTATTACTAAAAACCAATACTTTGTAAGTCCAGATACGTTATCGCATAATATTCAAGTAATTAAAGATTTGTATCCTGAAATTGGAGTGCAAAGCCAAACAGATTCTTTATTTGCCGATCGTGTATATTTTAAAGGCAGCATTAGAGATGATTATGGTTTCTCAAGTTTAAAGTTTGTATACTCCATTTTTGATGACAATAAAAATTTGTTAGAACAAGATAAAACGATTGACATTCATTTTGATAAAAATGCTACAATTCAAGATTTTTATTTTCATTTTGACGCCGGTTCGTTGAATCTATATCCGGGTTATTCTATGGATTATTTCTTTGAAGTGAAAGATAATGACGGTGTCAATGGACCAAAAGCTGCTAAAACACATGCGGTTACTTTCCGTTTAAAAACAATGGAAGAGATTAATAAAGAGATTGCGCAAGGCAAGGAGCGGGCAAAAAGCTCTATGGATAATTTGGCAAAAGAAGCGGCAGATTTGGCAAAAGAGCTGGAAAGATTGAATCACCAATTACTTCAAGTGAACGAACCTTCTTGGCAAGACAGGAAGAAAATGGAAGCGTTGATGGAAAAATACAAAAACTTGCAAAACAAAATTCAAGAAGCTAAAAATGAACAAGATCGAAATATGATGAAAGAGGAGCAGTATAAAAATACGGCTTCAGAAATAATGAAAAAGCAGGAAGAGTTACAGAAACGCTTTGAGAACCTGCTTTCAGATGAAATAAAGGAAATGATTGAGAAGTTGCAAAATATGATGCAAGAAATGAATAAAGATCAGATGCGTGATGCGTTAGAAAAAATGAAAATGAGCGCAGAAGATATTAATAAATCTTTGGATCAACAGTTGTCGTTATTTAAGCTATTGGAATTCGAGAAAAAATTCCAAGAAGTGATTGACAACACGCGTAGTTTAGCGCAAGACCAAAAGGACTTGTCGCAACAAACCGAACAAAGAGCTATTCCGAAAGAAGAATTGCAACAAAAACAGGAGCAATTGAATCAAAAATTTCAAGAATTGCAAAAAGAGATTCAAGATCTGCACAAATTAAACAAAGAATTGGAAGAACCAAATAATTTGAAGAACCGTTCGGAGCAAGAACAGCAGATCATGCAAAAAATGAAAGAATCGGCGGAGCAACTGAACAGAAACAATCGTTCAAAAGCAAAAAGTAGTCAACAAGAGGCATCACAACAATTGGAAGACATGGCAGATCAGATGCAACAAGAGAAAGATGACGCTGAAGAGGAAGATCTTGCCGAAGATATAGACGCTTTGCGTCAAATTTTAGATAACCTTATTCGGATTTCTTTTAAACAAGAGGATGTAATGCAAGGCGTAAGAAAAGTTGGAGCGAGATCACCTTTATTAACCGACTACATACGTGAACAATCAAACATTCAAAACTATATGCGTATGGTTGACGATTCGCTGACCCAGTTGGCAAGACGCCAGCCTATGGTAGAGCCATTTATCACCAAAGAAGTT
>Ga0209737_10000064_pt1 | contig 91470 bp, 70 predicted proteins | sample TergutCu122P3_FD_187284 | JGI IMG/M metagenome (GOLD analysis project Ga0209737, IMG submission 187284) | Cubitermes ugandensis P3 segment gut microbial communities from Kakamega Forest, Kenya - Cu122 P3 (SPAdes) (version 2) | ecosystem: Host-associated > Arthropoda: Insects > Digestive system...
CCCGCTGATAATAGCTGTTGCCGCACTGCTCGATGCCGAGCTTGGAATTATTATATCGACCGAAATGCTTTGTATGCGGAAAAATACATGGAGCGGACGACCGGCATTTTTATTATTATCCACCGTAAAATATATTTTTACACCATCGCCGCGGGCATCTACGCCGCCGGGGTTGACACTAACGCCGCCATCGCAACCGAAATACCAGTATTTACGCAGCAAGCCATTGTGCATACGTTCGTCGCTGCCAAAGTGAACGGCGGTTACGGTAATGGCGGCAGGTCCAAGTTGTAGTGTTTTGGGGTTTTTGAGTTTGAACGCACCGTCTAAACCTTTGAGTTCTATAGTGCCGTCTTGCCATATAATAAGCTGGTCTATTTCCAATGGGTCTTTGAATAAGGCGCTTACCATGCCTTCGCCGGTAAATTCTATGGAGCCTGAAACGGATAGATAAAATTTCATTGCGCCGTTGCGGTCTTTTTTGCCTACGCTTACCGATTTGAGTTTTACTTCCAACACACCGGGAATTTCAATTGGTATGCCATTGGTTTCGGTTGCCGTTATATAAAATTCGCCATCGTTGCCAAAGCTCATTTCTATTCCTATTTTGGCAGGAGAAAAAGAGTTGTTTGCTCCTTTAACTTTAAATCCGGGAATAGTAAGCGAACCTTTTATATGGGTATTTTGAAAATTACCCATGTGTAATGAGAAATCAAACCTCGAAAAGCCAATAATAAGACCATCATTACCACCGAGTGTAAATTCCATTTCAGCATTTGGGGGAATTGCTCCGTTTGTTGGTTTGCCGCTTGTATCAATAGCTCGCAAGCCAAATGTACCCGATATACCGCCTGTGCCAAGCAGCAGGTTTTCGCCGAAAATACCCAGCGTGCTGTTGTTGGAAGTTACTTTTTTAAACCATTTTTCGGGTAAGCCTATTTCGACACTTTCTACAAATACTCCCACAAAATCATCGGGGTAACCTGCTGCTGTGGCTTCGGGAATGTTTCGTGTGCGGCTTAAATCAAGCTTCATTTTTTCAAAATAAAGCGTTATGCCGGTTTTTCCGATTTGGGATTTTGGGAAGGAAAAATTACTTTCATTCTCAAACTCCAAACCGTTTTCAGTGCTAAAACGCACGCTACCTGCTGTGAAGGTAAGCATGGATTTTATTTTCTCATTTTCAATAGGCTGATTGGTTTTCGGGTCTATTGGAATAAGCCACTTGCGGGGGAATTCGAGGGCGAGGGAAATATTATTTAACGAGGCACTTGCCTTCGGAGTAATGATGTCTGTAATGTATGTTTTAATATCTCTTCTTAAAAACGGATTAAGAAAGTTTTGTACGTTTTGTAGTGTTTCCTCAATAGTGCCGGTTAATAAATACAAACTAAAAACTGTTAAATACACATTTTCATTCAATGTTTCAACTTCTGTTATCAGTTGTGTATAACGGTCTTCGTCATTTTCATCAATTACGATATTGCTGCTATATAACATATTTATATCGGCTACTAATTGTGAGAACCTCGACAATGCCGGATTTTGAGGAACAACAAACGCATTAACGGCACTTACAAGTATTTGCTCTTTGGTAATTCTGAGTATTACCATTGCCAAATCAAACAGTGCTTGGGGACTAAAAGAAAATGAACTTGCTTTAAAATGCCTTACATACTCCAATATTTCCCATTGCCAAAAAATAGTAATGGGAAACGAAGAAATTGTATTATCATCATAATCGGGATTTAAAACAAGCACCATTTCCGTGCCGAATACTCTCTGTTCGAGGCGGTTGCGTGGTACTATATCTAAACTGTAAAACGCACTGCTCCCTGTTGCATTTTTCGATTCATAATAGTTTTTGTAATAAATATCATCAAAAACATCTTTGATAAAACTCAAAAAATCAGGCAATGTATCTACTCCTATTTTATCTGATAAAGCGGGGTAATATTTGTATTCGTTAGACATTGTTCGTAATGTTTATTTGTTTGTAGTATCTGTTATTTTGGTTTTGTATTTTTCTATAAATTAAGGTTTTTCTCTTGTCTCTGTATGCGGAATTGGAAGGAGGAAGTCCAATTTGTAATTATATCCGTTTTCCACACTATCTATTGCATATTATACCATCCTTTTTCTCTTTGTTTCATTCTATCTCTACAACTTTTATTGTAAATATAGTATGGTTCGTTGCTATATGATTCTTTTTTATAACTACATACAGCAACAACATTTCTATTATTTGAATCTATAACATATATCGTTTTATAACTTTCTTGGAATATAATCCAATAATTCATATTATTATCCGACAATTTAAAAATCATAGCGTTCTGCAATGCTAATTGAGCATCTTTTGCAGTTTTGAAAATTTCTCTAAAATCCATTTTTTCATATCCCTTATCGGTATTTGTTACCGTTACATTTTTCATAACAGGTTTTTCGCCTACGGTATAACTATATTGATATGTATATTCATTTCCGAGATACAATTGCCATTTATCTGAAAATATGTATTTTTTCTTCAAAAGAGCCATCGTATTCTGAATGTTATATTGTTCATAATAATAAAAATAATCGGTTATTTTTTGTCGTATTACTATTGGTCGCTTACAGTATTTCTCCTTATAATCGTAAGGAATAAATATTTCTATATTATTTGCTTCTAAAAAATAACCAACATTTACGACTCTATAAAACTCCCCGCCATAAATACCTAATTGTGGTATATCAACCGTTAATCGTGCTTGCACAAACATAGAATCTATTTGTTGTTTATATGCATCAAATATTGCAGTATTAAAAAACTTCCACATTGTATTGTTATTATGTTGCTTTATTCTTGCTTCCAGTGTGTCAATATTAATTTCCGGATAAGGCGGTAGTTTTACGTGCCCGAATTGAGCTGTAACGTGTGTAGTAATAGCCATGCACACAAAAAGACTTATTATATGTATTTTCATAACCATTATTTTTTAGTATAAAGATATAAATCTCGAATATAATTAAGATACGCATTCTCACATACAGGAGGGCAATAAGAACCAGAAAAAAATGTACTCCCAAACTCACAAAACAAAAAAACATTCCCATTATCACGATATAAAAATGTCATTAATCCTTTTGCATCGTGACTATTCGAGAGTTGGCTTACACAACCAATACCCCAAAAAAGTCCATCTCCCATCATACAACCTACTTTAGATATACACATACCAGTAAATCCAGCCTTGCGATACCATTCCAAAACTTGTCTAAAACTAAATGTATAATATTCATCGGTATCTACATAATTATACGTTATTGTATTATTGTTTTGTTTAAAGTAATGAATTTTCCCAAGTGACAAATCAAATGTTGATACAATATATGAACCTGCCAACAACGCATTTCTTCCATCAATTTGATATACTTCATAACGCCAGAAATAATCGTCTATCTTTTCTCGCATAACGCATTGCCCTTGAAAGTTTTCTTTTTGATAATCAAATGGTATCTTGATTTCTTTTATTAAATCCCACGTGTTTTTATTATACACTCTTAAATAATAATTTTCATCACGACTATAATCACGCCTATAATAATCAGGACCAATATATCCATAGCAAAAGTTCAATTCCGGTATGTCGGCTTCTATTCTTAATTCTTTTTTTTCAAAAGTATATTGTTCTACACTTTTGTCAAATAGTGTGGTATTGAATGATTTCCATATCGTATCATTATTATGCTTTTGTATTCTTGCTTCCAATGTGTCAATATTAAAATCCCTCCCTTTTTTGTTGCTCACGTACTCTTTATATTTATCATCAGGATATACATTTTGAGCAAAAATCGGCAGTACAATCAGAGTTAGTGTACTCAAAAAAAAGATTGTTGTTATATATTTGTTCATGCGAATAAATTTTAAGGTTTTGGTAACTGTTGTCGTGCTATTTTTCCTTGCCATTCGTAGAGTGATATTGTAGGGAATGCCATTCTACCCCCTGTTTGTATTTCTTGTATATGAGAGTAATCCATAATATTATCGGTTCTCAATGGACTAAAAGTGTGTTTTGCAAAATGCGTTGCTTCTGAATTTGTAAATGTATGGGCAAGGAATAATTTATGCAATAATTCGTGAACAATAACCGACGGATTTGTATGATAGAGAATAAGTATTGTATTGTACTGAACAGCAGGTGCTGTAAGCCCTTCATTAAGCGTAAGAGGATTAGTTCCTTTTACTCCCCCTTTATTAGGGAACAGAAATATTTTAAGTGGATTGTTTATGTTTTCCGGGTCTTGGGGAAAAACACTGTCGTTAAAATAAGTTAAGAGTCCATCTTCAGGCTTTGTATTAATGTATTGCCCGTGCACACTACTAGTCTCTATGTATTTGGTAAATCCAGAATCGGTAGCGGCATTATACCCTTTTTCTTGTATTTTAGGATAGATTAATAATTGCCCTAAAAATTTTTTCAAAAAACTCTTAAAATTTTCAGCAGTAAATGGAGGTGGGTTAAGAGTTGAATAATTTATACCTGTTTCTACATTTATAAGCATTATTTCTTTTGAGAGCACACGTGAGTTTTGTGCAATCCGTAACATCCCCGCAGGTTGATTGTGCTGGTTTAGAACTTTTATTGTTTGTTCTTTTGTTAGTGCTTCTTTACATTTTATTGTAACAGTAATTTTATTTAACCCATTTGGCAACTCCTCGCTTATTGGATTGCCATCATCGGTGCAAATAGATAATAAATTGGTGTCGTATTGTAAACAGAGCTGTTCTGCGGTTGTATTGACTACCTTTAATTGTAACTTAGCTTCTCGGTTTAAACTCGCATCAATTTCGCTATCTTTCCCACCTGCTTTAAACGGAGAATAAATAGTTAACAATGGTACAAAATACTTTTTAAGAGTAGAATTATTTTTAACAAAATATGCTTTATATTCCATTTCTAATTTTCGATATTCGATTAGCTTTGATTCAAACTGAACATCATAAGTATTTAAATCTAATTCTAATTCAGTATAACTATATTTGTTATATGCTTTCCCTACATACCCAAAATAATTTACATCGCCATTTGCTCCGGTTGTAGCTTCTCTTATCCAGTCAAAACCAAATTCTCCGTTGTATTCTTCCGGAATTACCCTAAAATCTACTCTGCTATTGCATTGGGGGTAATTTTCGTACAAATGTTGATATTCGGCAAAACCTTGAGAAAAGAAATAACAATTATCAAGTGTATATACAAAAATTTCATCAATACCCGAAGGGTATTTTTCTTTAAGCTCTCCATTATTGTTTTCGTATTGGATTCCTAACTTATATTTGCTTATATGGTGGGGTTCATAAGAAGGGGCAGAGGAGGGAAATCTAAATGTTGTATCTAATGTAAGATGGAAAAATACCGTATCGGCATTGTTTGTCAAAAGAATATTTTCTTCAACAGGTAATTCGTCAACTATAGTTTTTTTAATAATCAATGCACTATATTCTTTTTCTAATATACCTAATTGAAAATAATTTTTATGCTTATCAAAACTGTTATTATGTTTCAGAGAAAGTAATTGTATTGTATCTACGCCATCGGTAAACGAATCCTTACAAACAGAAAAATCCGTGCCGTATAAACGTTGTATATATGTTTCGTACGATGCTTTGTTCAATACAAAAGCCCGAGGGGGAATTACGTTAAAATCGGCACTGTCTTCCTTTGGCATTGTATTTTCCTGTATTGATGCAATATATAACCTTCGCTTTTCAAAACTTGTAATTCCTCCTGCTGTTTTTTCCCCTGTATCAAAAATTACTTTGTTTTGCATAACAACGCCGGCAGATAATATTGCATTAAGATTTTGCAACGCATTTCTATTTTCAGTACAGCAATACAGAGAATCGTTAGTGTTCGATACTGTAATTACAGGTTTAATATTTGCTTTCCACAAGTCATTACAATAATCATTAAAATCCGTTTGTTGAAAATTACAAGTTACAAAAATAAACGTCGAACATGAATCATATTTTGTACTATCATCTTTATTTATAACTGCTTTTAATGAATATAGTTCTGGCCGTATTTCCCTATATCTAGTCCTTTCTTCTTTCGGGAAAGAAGTTCTTGTTAAATTAGGATGAATGACATTACGTGTTATTATATGTTCGAGGTTTGTAGGCGCATATTCTCCATATTTTAATTTCCCCACGATTATCATACCCTTATTCTTTGCATAATCTTGCTGCGTGCATGTGTATTCTTTCTTTAAAATTGGCCAGTCATTAGTTTCATAAATATAGAGAAGACCAATGTTATCAAAAAATACTTTTCGTTCATCATTGTAATAATTGTACGACCTTCCTTTTTCTGCTATTACATGAATATACACACAATGTTTTGTTTGATATTTGTCTAAGATGTTGTCGTAAATATTTGTTGAAGAGGAAATATTTGTTTCACAAGTAGGCGATGTTTCATCATACAATGTAATGCTACCACACTCAATATGTGAACCCCAAAACGCAGCAGCATCAATAAAACGAAGAATATATTCTTTGTAGCGTTTTTTTTGTACATCTGTTAAACTTTGTATATTAAGAGAAGATAAATCAAAAATATTTTCACTTTGTCGCGCATATTCCAAATCAAACTTAAACAATTCTTTTTGATGTTCTAATTGATATTCACCATCGTCGAGCACAATATCCAAACCTATGCGGTCGGTAAAATTTCCTAACCACGTACCGGCTGTGCAATACGGCAATTGGCAATTATTGGCTTCTTGGGTAAGAAAAATTTCATCAATCAGCGTTGTTGCCGGTATACTCAAATCATACCCTATTAAAGGGGCTGGAAATTCAGCTGTATCATCTACCTTATTGAAACGTTTAAAAACTTTCCGTATTCTTTTTAATAAGGTTGGTTGGTTGGCATCGTTGTCGTTTATGGGTTTTAAATTATTTTGGTCGAATAAATCTTCTCTCCGTACACCTCTATAAATAAAATATTTTATTTTCAGAGGAGCATAATTTGCCGAAGGTTTTAGTATAAGGTTTACTTTGTCGGTACTGCCCGCCATTGGTTGTATAAGAATTTGCCCATCGCAAATAGCAAAAACCTTTGCAGGTACTACGGGACCAACAAAATTGCTTGCTTGTGCTCGCACAAAAGAAGTGGTACGGTATTTTTCTTCGAGGTAACCTGAAACAGGTCCGTAGGCATCTGTGATTTCAGATGCTACCAATGCCGTATAGTCAACAAAAAAATACGATTGTGGGTTATAAGTTGGTTTTTTGGTATTCATAATTATACTATATTATATATGTATTCAAATTGTTTTTTAATTATTTTCAAATAGCCGTTTGCACAGCTTTGGTTAAAATCTCAAAAGCCGCAAGTTTCAACAGGTATTTATTTTTATCATTTCATCTTTTTTTGTAATTAATAATTTCATTTTGCACAAAAAAACCGGTAAATTTTATATTGAATTTTACCGGTTAAAGAATTTTGTGTGTAAGGTGGAACTACTCGCTGTAATGCTTGCCTGCCCACGAAATGATATATTTCGCTTGCTCTAAACCTGCTTGCGCAACTTTATAATTTAGATTACCATCGTAACCTAACGATAAATGCAATGTATTATAGGCAGATTGCAACGGCTTTGTCATTTTATTGTCTTTTTTAGAAATCGCATTTTGATAATCTTTTATGTCAATGCGTTGACTCTTTTTTGTGTTTTTGCGCAAACCTGTCGCGGCATCAAGCGCAACCAAAACGCCTTTCCACGCTGTGTCGCCTGCCATTTTTACATATTTGCTATCGTTATAGTAATCGCCGTCTTTTTCGGCTTTTTCCGTAAGTATTTGTTTTGCATTTGCCAAATATCTTTCGGCTTCTCTAATTGGGTGTTTTAATTCTGCCATAATTGTATATTTTAAATTTCTCTGCAAATATACAAGTTTTTACAAAAAAAGTCAAATTTTCTCTTTTCGGTAAAATTCAATATGTCAATGAACTCGGTTTGGTAAACACCTATACAGTAGGTGTAGTTAATTTCTATTCTTTTTTATTATTTCACTCCCATAACACACGGAGAGCGTCTCTTTTTCGTAATCGTCGTTCCAAAACGTGTATAGAATCTAATTGCCCTTTATCGAAACCGCCTTGCAGGCGACAATCTTTGTACAGCGCAGCTGTTAGCCCCAAATGATAACATACATCGCCAAGGTAAGTGTCTTCTATTCCCCATACATCTTGCATATCGGTAGCAAATAATTCGCCATTCTGAAAATCCGTTATGGCATTGATAGCACTGCGTTTCAGGTATATACCACAAGAAAAAAAGAAATTGTTAACTCTTCCATACCAATAATCAAAATTAAAATCAACATTCTCTCTAAAATCGTTTTCTATCAGCAAGAGCGAAATATCGGTTTTAGATTCTTCTAAACACTGCAAACTACCTTGGGTTATGCATCTATCGCCATCTAAAAAAAGTACATCGTTGTTGGAATCACAGAGCACCAACCCTAAATTCCGTGCAAACGAAGTTTGGCGTCCTTCCAAATTATTGGGGGTGCATATATATTTTTCGCCAAGCGAACGCAATTGCGCAGCAGAATCGTCGGAACAGCGGTCTAATACCCAATGCCGTGAATATGGATATACACGTAGCGAATTATACATATTCGCTACGTGTTTCCCTTCGTTTTGCCCTATTATTACAATGTCTATCATAGCATTAATAAAATATTGAATACCATATTTTATTTTTCAATATAAATTCCGCAAAAGTTTCTCTTTCTACTTCACCATTATGTGAATACCAATAATATGACATTCTATACGTACCATAGTTTGGTTGTGTAGAATCGTAGTCTTGTCCTGTCATAAATGTAATGTTACCCATGAACATTATTTTTTTATAATCTTCAAACTCGGCTCCTTGTGGCGGCAGTATTTTTACAACGGTGTATTTAACAGAAGTTTGAATTACAAATGTTGAATATTCCTCAGGTATAGACATGTACACAATATACTGATGCAGACTTGGATTATAACCCGGTGCAGGTGTGAAATATTGCGATTCATTGCTGCTATTTATTGTCAACACACGATTGTCGGTATAAGGATAAAATTTCTGACCTGATATACTATTAATATTTGTGTGATAACCGCTTGTAGCATTTTCTAAAACAATATTTGTCAAATCATCATATTGTTTAATCACATACATAAAATGAAAAGCAGAACTTTTTAACCATAATTCAAACTCAAATGTGCCTGTGCGAACAAGGAACAACGATTCTGTTTGAGAAAACAGGGGGGTACTGTTCATGTGTATATTTGATTTCGACATGTACGTTGGATATAGAAAGTTACAGCCGTTATCATAGAAATCTATTATGCAGGAGCCGGTTACTGTTTGTACATGAGGTAAACCTACTATACAAAAATCGAGTAATAATGCAAATCTTAGATTATTGCTTGGAGCTGAAGATGAGAATGTTGCTATTCTATAACAATCACTTGTTGGTCTGCCTCCATATTTAATAGAGCCATATAACCCCATGCCGCTTCGCAGTGCGCCAACGGTTGTTCTTCGTGTTTCATTTGCCGAGCCGGTATCTTGCACCACTGCAAGCAAATCGGTATTTTGCAACGGAGCTGCCGGGTTTAATTGTGAAATTTTTTTATTTGCCATGATATTTGGTTTTTAAGGTTTTATATTTTTATTAATTCTATGGATTGATTTTTACGCAGCGAATAGGAAATCCACACGTTTTTGCAGCTTGTTGTACAGTAACCCCTGTTGAATCACCTCTCATTGTCATTATTTGAGTACCCCCTGCCGATAGTGTATTAGTCCATACAATACACAACACGTTAACATCTCGCAATAGTCCTACGGTTTGATAATTTCTGAAACCGGCTGCCGGAATAAAAATCGAATTATTGTTGGTTAAATCTGTAAACAATCTACCATTAACACTGTTTATTGTAGTCCATATATTAGAAACATAATTTGTATCTAATAATGTATTAAAATCACCGGCTGTTGGTAATCTATAATCTGTTGGACATGGATTTTTTTGGCTTTCCCAAACATTACCTTCATTATCAGTTGAATTCCAAGTTGGAATTTGGGAGTCAACCATATTCCATGCTGTTGGTCTATTCCATTGATAAGCCATTCCTGCGCTTTCGGGAGTTGCGGCAAATGTGCCGAAAGCGTCTACATTGCGTGTTGCCCATTTAACGCCGTTAATTTCTACCCATAAAACGGGTCCTACCGTTGGTATTGTCATTGTTTGCGTGTGGTCGCCGCTTGCAAGCGGAGTTCCCAATGCGCTTACCAATGTACTCAAATCAAATTCGTATGTTTGCCCTTGTACAAGAATATTAGCCCCCGTTGTTGGCAAATTTACGGTCATAATTGAACCGTTGAAACTCACGGGTGCTTGTTCCCATGTTCCGTTTTGCATCCTAAAACCTATGGTGTTTGTAGGATTTGATACCATGATTGAGAATTTGAATTGAATGTGCGTAGTATTTTCATCAACACCATTTGCAAAGTCGCTTACATTAATTAACACAGGTATCTTTGCCGGTTGCACTTCCACCCAATAGCCCAAATACTTACATTGGTAGATTTTATTACTATCGGATTGGTCTATCCAAAAATCGCCTGTTTTATATTTCAAATTATTGTTATCGGTATTTTGCGGCGCTCTGTCCATGGCATGCACCACTACATCATTTCGTTGTTCCATAATTATTTTGTTTTTTATCGGTTAGTAGCTTCTATTATTACATCGTGTGCGGTATTTGCATCTAAGTATTTTATGCGTATTGGCATATCGGTAACGTTGTCGTTGCCAAACACTTTACATTCAATGCCGTTTGAAATCATATTGCTTATATCAGCAAAATGGTCGGAGTCTATGTGTAAATCTCTATTGGTGTAGGTGCGCGCAATGGTCAAATTGCACACACCATTGCTAATGTTTAGGTTTCCACTAAAACTACAATCTTTTGTTATCGCAATTTCTTCGCACTGGTTACCAAAAGTCAAGGTGTGCAATGGACTGCTCACTATTCCATGTATTTTTATGTGTTTACAATAATCTCCTGTTACTATTTTAGTATAAACATTGTAATCATTGGCACTATTATAACACCATTCATTGTACGCATTACCTTGCCCAAATTGACAGTTTCGCAATGCTTGATTTGCAACATTGTGTTCAAAATGACTGCCAAAAGTACATTCTTGGACTGTATTATTGCCTGTTATAGAATTATATAAGAAATAAGCCCCCACCGTATTATTGGTAAATATGTGGTGTCCGCAAATGGTATTGCCTTGAAAGAAACTTCCTATTGTATTGGAATTAAAACAATCGGTACCCGATATGTGATTTTTAGAAAAATCATTTCCTATGGTATTGTTGGAAAACGAATCGCCACTGCCACTGATGCAGTGTATTTCATTGAATTTAAAACATCGCCCCATGGTATTGTTTTTTCCACCGCCCCATGTTGATTTCAGTACATTACCTTGACAATCGTCGCCAAAATAATTATTGCTAAATGCTCCATTACTGCCATAAACGGTATTTTTATAAAATGATGAAAAGACCGATTTTTGCAGAACATTTCCTTTAATCACATTGTGTTCAAAACTTGCAGTTGCAATAAAATCAAAATTATATCCTCCGGCATTTCCGCATATATAATTATTGTAAACATTGCCAAAAAAATGAATGTTTTGCGCATTAATTATGGTGTTGTTCGCTGCGCTATAACCCATTATAATATTGGACAGTGTTCTTGAATTTACGCATATTTTGTTGTTTTTACAATCGTTTCCAAATGTGAGAAAATCCGCATACGCACTTTCATCGTGATATACTATTACAGTTTTAGCGTTTACTGTACCATTATTCCCGTCTATTGTATAATTTCCGTATGGTATTTTTTCGTTACTTTGAGTTTTTTCGGCTTTTGGTAGAATATATTCAGGGGTTTGCGTGTTTGGGTCACTCATATATTTTGCCCATCGTCTGAATTTTATAGTTCGGTGGTCATAGCCACATTCGTTCCCGTTTTCATCTTTGCGGTACACAATCTGCCCTTTCGATTCTATTTTGGCGGAATTGCCGGGTGTGGAAAGTGTAACATTCCACGGTACAGTGCTTGCAAATTCATACTCAATTTCATCGTTGGGAAAATCCAACGACTGTACCTGACGTGCAAAACTATTTGTTGAAACTGCGGTTAGTATCAAACTTTCGCCGGTATCGGCTATTTTTATTGCTCCGGAAACGGGCTGTATATAAACAGTCTTAAAATCGGTCATGCAGTATCTCATTCCCACAACAAGCGCATTGTTTGCTATCAGTATTGCAAGTTGCGCATTTGTTGTTCCTACAAAAGCGCTGGCTCCGCCTACTGCTTTTCGTAATTCACTCAGTGTTGTTTTTCGTGTTTCATCTGTCGGTCCGTAAGCTTGCACTACCGCAAACAAATCGGAATCTTGCAACGTTGTAGCTGCCGGTAATTCTGAAATTCGTTTATTTGCCATGATTATGTGTAAATTATAAAATTAATAATCCTTAAAAATTCGATTTTAGGGCACTTATTGCCATTATAACGATTTTTCCAAATATACAATATATATATTTGGAAAAACAATGAAAACACGACTTTTTTTATTATTTTTGCAATTTAATTTACATTTACCCTTGAAACACATAAACAATATAGCATGTATATTTAAAATGTATTTAGTAACTAATATCAAGTAGTACTTGACTTATATAACCTTATAAACCTGTTAAATTAAACTAATAACCATGAAAAAAGTACGCATTCTAAGCATCGACGGCGGCGGTATTCGAGGAATAATTCCTGCTGTAATTTTAGCCTATATCGAAGAAGAGCTGCAACGCAAAACCAAAAATGATGCTGCACGGCTGGCAGATTATTTCGACATGATAGCCGGCACAAGCACCGGTGGTATTTTAACCACACTCTACCTCATGCCCGACGATAAACAACGCAGTAAATACCAAGCAAAAGAGGCAATAGAATTGTACAAAAAACACGGGAAAGATATTTTCGATAAAAATCGTACGCTTACCGGTGCAAAATATTCCGAAAAAGGTTTGGAACGAATATTGAAAGAAAAATTCGGTAATTTTAGATTATCGGAAACTCGCAAACATTGTGTAATAACCGCTTACGACATTACCAATCGCGATGCGGTGTTTTTTACCACACCCGAAGCAAAAAATTCCAAAGACAGGGATTATTATATGCGCGACGTTGCCCGCGCCACATCGGCTGCGCCAACGTATTTTACGCCCACAAAAATAACACCGCTATCGGGTAACCCGGAATTGTGTTTGGTCGATGGCGGTATGTTTGCCAACGACCCTTCGCTGTCGGCTATTGTTGAGGCTCGCAAAACGGATTTTCCAAGCCAATCAAAACCCAATTTTGAAAATCTGTATGTAGTGTCGGTTGGCACCGGTAAAGTAGAAAAACCATATGAGTACGATAAAGCACGAAAATGGGGGTTACTCCTTTGGATTAAGCCGGTAATAGATATTTTGATGTCGTCGTCGGCAGAAGTTACCGGCTATCAAGTGCAAAAAATATTTGAAGCCATTGGTTGCGCCAAAAACTACGAGCGCATAGAACCCGCATTGGGTGAAGCAAGCACCGATATGGATAATGCGTCGAACAACAATATTGCCAATTTGGAAAAAGCAGGAAAAGACTACGTGGAGCAGAATAAAAAACAGTTGGATACTATTGTTGATATGTTGATTGCGAATGCGTAGAGCTTGTTTACATTTTTTAATTAAATTTAAGAGTCTGTTTAAATTTTAATCAAAATAAATAGTATGAATTAGTCCAATAAATTAACTTCGTGTCTTCATGTCTTTCTGTCTTCGTGTTCACTAAAAATGCGCTTGCGCTTAAAAAAATAATACTTCGACAGGCTCAGCAACCAACACGAAGGCACGAAGACAAAAAGACACGAAGAATAAGAATGAATTATAATTCACGTTGATATTACTCCGTTATTCAATTATTCAGTTATTCGCAAAAAAAATCCCATTGCGCAAGCACAACAGGATTTTTTATAATTTACAATTTGTAATTTACAATGTAGTTAATGCATCACCAAACACTAAACCAAGTTTAAAGCGCACCATTTGGTTCCACATTTTTTGTTGTGGTAAATAGTCGGTAGAAGCATACGTCATTTTTCCGGTAATATACTCAATTCCGGTCATAACAAACCTATAGCGGATATTTAAACCGCACGAAATTGTTCCTACACTACCTCCTATGCGCACTTCCTCTCGGATTAATTTATCTTTTCCGGCAACGCCCTCATTTTCATTAGTAAAAATTCTATCTTTCACTCCGTCGTAAAACAACAGGCGATATGCATTAACACCCACTGTTGGGCGCCATTTTCCATACAAATCTATGCAAAATCCTTGAAATGGACTAAATGTAATCATTGGACCCACATTCATAGAATAGTTTGCGAATAAATCGTACGATTTTACTTTATTCCCATCGTCTGCACGTCCCTTTTTGTCCACCCAATCATCGAAACGAAATAAGTTCATACCCAAATCCAGGAAATCCCATACAATTGCAAATTTCAAACCATCGGTAGGTTCAAAACTGTGGAAGTAAAACGTTGTTCCCGATTCAAGAGCCATACCAAAGGTTTTCGCATCATATTGGTTTTGGTAGAATTTTTTCAGATTGTCGCCACTTGTGCGGTCTTCCAGTTTTCCCCATTTCAATATGGGAGCTTGGTACGAAAATGTTAAAAACGTAGCATCAAAAACATCGCCTTGTGCAAAAAGCGAACTGCCCAGCGCAGCTAAAAGAAGTGTAGAAATAATTTTTTTCATAATGGTTAATTTTTAGAGTTATAAAATATAAAGTACAAAAATAACAGTATTTTTGTATAAAAAAAATAATTTAACTTTTTTCGCACATAATGCTCAATTGGAACACGCTACTTTCGCACAAACGACTTGGTTTTGAACACGAAATTCAAACCGCAAATGATGTTATACGCTCTGATTTTCAGCGCGATTACGACCGGCTGATTTTTTCATCGCCATTTCGCCGCTTGCAAAATAAAACGCAGGTTTTCCCCTTGCCGGGAAGTATTTTTGTGCACAATCGCCTGACGCATAGTTTAGAAGTTGCTTCGGTGGGGCGTTCTTTGGGCAATTTGCTTTCGGTTGGTTTGTGCGAAAAGCACCCCGAAATTGCCCGTGATACGCTTTTTAGCATTGGCTCGATTATTTCGGCAGCCTGCATTGCCCACGATTTGGGCAATCCGCCGTTTGGTCATTCGGGCGAACAAACTATTTCGCATTATTTTACTCTATATGATAAAAATAATTTACAAAACCTTATTAGTGAAAGTCAATTAGCTGATTTTCAAAATTTTGAGGGAAATGCTAATGCCTTTCGACTGCTCACGCATCAATTTACCGGCAGGCGCAAAGGCGGTTTTGCCTTGACCTTTGCCACGCTTGGCACTTTGCTTAAATACCCCTGTTCGTCCACCGATTTGAAGGAAGGAAGAAGTCCCTACGAAAAATATGGCGTGTTTCAAAGCGAATTGCCGATTTTAGAAACTGTGGCGCACGAATTGGGTTTGAAAAAATTAAGCCAAACCGGAAACGTGTATGGCAGACACCCCTTAGTGTATTTGATGGAAGCGGCAGACGATATTTGTTATCAAATAGTGGATTTGGAAGATGCGTACCGTTTGGGGATTTTAACCGGCGAACAAACAAAAAATCTGATGTTGGCGTTTTTTGTCGGCGAAGAAAAACAAACAATTTTAACGCAAATCAACGTTTTAAGCGATGAAAATGAGCAGATTGTAATTTTGCGTTCACGCACCATAAGCCGCCTTGTAGATGAATGTATGTCGGTGTTTTGGCGTAATTACGATGCCATTATGAATTGCGATTTTCATTCGTCGCTTACCAAGCAATTGACCGGCGTAGCAAAAGATGCCCTTTGCGAAGTTTCAACGGTGGCAAACAATACAATTTACAATTCGCGCGAAGTGATTGAAATTCAAATTGCCGGGCACCGTATTTTAACCGAACTCCTGACCGAATTTATTGGTGCTATGATACACAACAATTCGCTTTACACCCAGCAATTGCTGCAATTATTGCCAAGCCAACTTTCGCTCAATTCTTCGCATGTGTACGATAATTTATTTTCAATAGTCGATTTTATTTCGGGCATGACCGATGTGTATGCACTCGAAATTTACAGGAAAATTAAAGGGATTTCGTTTTCGGTTATTCGGTAATATGCTTTGCGATAAACGCTACGCTGATAAATTACTTCGTGATAAATTTTATCTTTTTTATCGTGCGAAGCACATTTATCGCCGCAGGCATTTATCTATTCATCCAGCATGAAAAGCTGATAATTTGACTTTTTAGACAGCCTCGCTAAAGAAATTTACCTAATCAAAGTAATATACCCCTTCACAAACTGTTCTTTGTCTTTACTATCAATGTAACGAATTGTGTATGAGTACGTTTCCATAGGTTGGTCTTCGCCGTTGTAGCGTCCGTTCCAGCCATGGTTTAGGTCGTTACTTTCGAATAGTAATTGCCCCCAGCGGTTGTAGATTTTTACTTCTAAAAATTCTTTTATACCCCAGCCCCGCACAAATGCTATATCGTTGTTGCCGTCGCCATTGGGCGTGAATGCTTGTGGCAGTGCTGCTTTTGTTTCTATCACAATTTGAAATTGAATGTAAGCATTTTCCTCGAAACAACCCAAAGTGTCGTACATATATATACGATACTGAACTTCGAGCGGAAAATCCAAACAGCTCGGGTAGCCCGGCGTGCCGCATTCCAAGTGAATATTGGGGCTTATGCAATGCGTGCAACTCAAATAATCACTTGGCGACCATTCGTAAAACACTCCTTCCATCGGCGTATTGTTTACATTATATATTTGTCCGGCAATCAATTTTGAATCGGGACGAGCTGTAAGCATCAATTGAGTAGGCGTACGGTAATACAGCAATGCCGAATCGGGCGCACCTTGATAACGTGGACGTTGCTGTACAAATACATACAAACTATCATGTTCCACACAACCATATTGCGATATAATTTCGGCGTATGCTCTGCCCGTTTGCCGTGGCGTGTACAGCGTAATTGCCGAATTTGGGTCGCTAAAATATTGCGCAGGTTTCCACGCAATAGTACTAAAATCGCCTTGCGCTTTGATTGTGGTACTTTCGCCCACGCACAGCAGGCTATCGTAATCGAACTGTACGTATGGTTTGGGGTAAAAATAAATTTTCTTTGTTCTTTCGTCGTTACACGCCACGCCTTCAATTGCGAGACTTACTTCATACGGCTCATCGCGGCTCACAAATGTATGTATTGGATTTTTTTCGGTAGAAGTTGTGCCGTCGCCAAAATTCCACTTATAGGTATTATTTTTTACACCTACCGAAGTATTGATAAAATTAACCGTATGGGGCGCACAGCCAACTTCGTCCAAATCGTCGATTCCACGCAAAAAGTTTGCCTCTACGGGGTGCAATTCTATCAGGCGGAATATATCTTGCGGTTTGCAATTGGGCGCATCTACGATGTATTGCACTCTGAAACGTTTATTTTCGGTGTCGGGCAAAGTGGAATAGGCATGAACTGCCTGTTTCAAATCGGTAAAATTTAAAACACCATCGCCAAACGACCAATACGATGTGTAGTTATCAACACTCACGGCACGGGTACGGGTAAAAGTAACGTCTTCGCCCACACATACCAAATATTTATTTGCTTCAAATTCCACTTCGTAACCCGGAACAAAAATTTCTGCCGTTTTTGTATCGAGTTCGCAGCCGTAGTAATCGGAACGAGTAATGAGTTCAATACTTTGCATGCCGTAATTTAAAAACGTAATTGCTCGTGGCGTGCTTGCATTCGACACGAGTGTTCTTTTATTGTTGTCGATTTTAAACCACTCTGCTGAGTTATATTTCCCTGAATACCAATTGTTGTCGATATACACAATAAACACCTGCCCGGGCTCTTTACATTTGTCCATATCACGTATCATAATTTGTGCCGATGCGTCTTTTACTTCAATAGTTGCCGCCGTGGTAGCCTCACACTCCCTATTAGGGTCTATGGGGCTTTTACTGTATGCCGTGAGCGAAATATTGAACACGCCGGGCACGCTTTCTTGTGTGTAGCGGTGGCGCACGGTGTCGGATTTTATATATTCCGCATTAACTATGTTGTCGCCTTGCACTATGGTGCCATCGCCAAAATCCCACGTAAATTTGTGAATATTGTTATCGTAGTAAGGATTGTTGAGGTCGCGGGTAATAATTGCATTGTGGTTTAGGCACAATTGCGGCGTAGTTACTATGAATTTTGAATTGGGCACAATTGGTTTTATGTAATCTTGTTTGGTACGGGTGTCGTAACAACCGAGAATATCGTACACTGTGAGCGAGGGCGATACAAAACTTTCGTATTCATAAAGTACCGTGTGTACGCTATCGCTGCCTTGCCAAGGAGTGCCATTGCCAAAATACCATTCCCGTTTTACAATTGTGGTGTCGGTGTCCCAACGTGTAGTATCGGAAAATACCGTTGTAAACGGCAAACAATCGGAAGTAATGGTTGCTATAAATCCGGCTTCGGGTTTATATACTTTTACCGGAACACGCATTGAGCCGCGGCATTCGGGATAATATCTGTCTCCGGTTTCAACTTCTACATAGCGTATATTTTTATTGTCGAAGTAAAAAGCAGTATCAATTTGACGCCGTTCCTCGTTAAACGCTCCTTTGTTTTTTACCCAGTAGGTTTCATACCTGTCCACGTCCTGTGCATTTGCGCCCAATTGTATAAAAGCCTCACCGTTCAAACAAGGTGTAGGGTTGCTGATTGTAAAATCTATTCTCAGTTCGGTTATGGTAGTTAAATACGATACCGAATCGGAACACTCGCATTTTGTGCCGTCGCTGTAACACTCTTCATCGCCATTGTAGGCTACGACAGTAATTAGATAGGTGCCGCGCCCGTCGGGTTCTCCAAAATGCGTATGAACAGTGTCTTTAAAATCTATATAAACAGTGTCCTCATTGTGTGCAATATGCCATCGAGGCGTTAGCCTGCCACGTCTATCGAATTTTTGCAAATACCAATTCACATATTGATTGGGCGATGAATAATCAACATTTATTTTTTTAGAAAGCGCGTATGTGTAATCATAGTTATTGATACAATCTTTTCCCGAAGACACCATTTCTATAATTGGTCCGTGTACATGAATGGTGGTAGGAATATTGAGTTCCTCTACGTAATCTTGCATTTCTTCCGACCGGCAACCGTGGTCGGAAAGCATATAAAACACATAGTGCGGACCAATCGTATCGCGCAACTGTGATTGCAATTCGGGACGCATTTTCGGTGCTGTAAACATAGAATTTGGTTCTCCGTAGGGATTGTCCTCAGGAAATTCATAGTGCGGGTAGCGCACAAACAAGGTATCATAAAAGTGGTTCATAGGCGAATTAACATCGTCGCCATTTTTATAGAGGAATTTCAAATCGTCCGAAGCGCACATAACCGTATCGGGGAAAATAAGGTCGGCACTTGGTTTATTGCCTACTTTTACGATTTCTTTTTCGCCGGTTAGCGGATTATCTGTTGCAAAATCATATACCACACAGCCTTTTTTCGTAGTTGCTCGTACCGCAGTTTGATATACGCCGCGTGTGTTGTATGTCCACGAGGCTTGGTCGAAAGCCGTAACATCGGTAGTGAAGGTATTGTTTTTATAATCAAAATCCCATTCTACTTTTACAATTTCATCGCGCTCGGTATTGTAGGTTGTTACTTCGCCAAAAGTAACGTCAAGCGGTGCGCAACCGCTTTCGGCTGTAAGAATTGAAAGGTCAATCACAGGAAACACAAGTTCTATATTATTGGGTTTTGAAATACTTTCGGTGCAACCATTGGGCGTGGTTACGGTAAGTGCATCGGAATAAATGCCTTCGTCTGCAAAATAATACCTTGTAGTTTGCCCTTGTATTGTGTCGCCGTTTATAATCCATTCAAAAGTAGAATTGGGCACATTGCTTGTGGCAGAATACAATACATCGGTAGGTTTGCAATAAAACTCATCGGTGGATGTATAGCTTATTTGCAGGGGCGTTTCAATTTCAAATGTTTTTGTAACAGTTTTTTCGCACACACCGTTGCTTACGGTTAGTTTCATGCGTTTCATGCCGCCGGTGTTTTCGGTCAAAGAAAATGTTTGTCCGCTACCTTTACTGCTGCCGTTTTCGTAATCCCATGAATATGAAATAGTTTGAGGGTAGGCAGGAGTAGCATTCCCCTCAAATGTAATTGTTCCGTGGCAGGCTTTATTGCCGTCAATCGCTTTCCCCGCGTCCGAAATTGTAAAATCGGGCTGGTAATCAATCAGTTGAATAGCAATCGAAGCAAAAGCCTCGCAATCGTGAATTGAAGTATTTTTGAGCGTAGCGTAATATGTGCCGTAACCATTGTAGCGGTGCGAAGGACTTTTTGTAGTTGAATTTACGGGGCTGCCATCGCCAAAATTCCATTCAAAACCGGCAAGATTTGGGTCGGCGGGACTTGTGTTGGTAAATTGCACTTGCAGCGAAGGGTCGCAGGTGCGGTCTTTATCAACGGTAAAATTTGTTTGCGGCGCATCGTTGTAGGTTTTTACGCTTATGGTGTGTCGCTCACGGTTGGTGCAGCCGTTGGCATCGGTTACGGCGCAAAACACGTTGTGTGTGCCGGCGTAGGTAAAATAATGCGCGTATGGTGCTTCCATAGGGTAAGTAGCGCCGTCCGAAACAATCCACATATACGACACTATGGGCGAATCGCTTGTTTTCTCCGTAATTGAAAATTGAAAGGGTTTGTACACGCAACTTTCCGTTTTATCACTCGTTATTTGCACATCGGGGTCGTTGAATGCTTGAATGGTTTTTGAAACGGTTTCCAGCAGCATATTCGTTTTTTTATCAAACACTTTCATTTGCGCCGTATATACGCCCGGCTTCAAATACGAGTTTTCTACTTGATATATTTCTGTCGAAAATTTCCCCGGTTCCACCACCCATTCGTAACGGTAATCGGCAATAATTGCAGGGTCGGTAGTGTTGGTAAACGTAACCAACAGCGGTGTGCAACCTTGCGTTACCGAAGGAGTGAAATCGAATTGTTGCTGCGCCGAAAGGCGGGCAACTATGAAAAGCATGATTGTGAGTAGGAAATATTTTTTCATGTGTTTTTTTGCTTCGTGCGAGTTTCGTATTTGTATTCTAATTTTAATTAATATTTTTGCAAAAATAAAAAAATCGTGAAAATTCCTGTGTGTAATGCAACTATTTACCGTTTTTTTATGTTATTACAATGAATTTAAAACTATTATAATTGAAAAAAATTGTATCCATTATTAGTATAGTCCTCGTTTGTGGGCAAATAGTTGCACAAGATTTGCATTTTTCGCAATTTTATGCCTCGCCGCTTACCTTGAACCCTGCCAACACCGGTTGGTACAATGGCGATTTCCGCATAAGCGGTAATTACCGCCAGCAATGGAAGGCAATCGATGCTAAGCCGTTTTCAACTTACGCACTTGGCGTTGAAAAACAATTTGCACAGTATTTGAATTTTTATTCTGTTGGCGTGCAATTACTGAGCGACGAATCGGGTTATGTGGGATTGAAAGTTCACAAAGCCTTACTTTCGGGTTCCTACGCCCGTAATATCAACGGGCATAGCATTTCGCTCGGCGTGCAAGGCGGTGTGGTGTACAAAACCACCAATATAGGTCGCTACACTTACGACGAACAATTTGATTTGGGCGGCAATGTGGTATTCAATCCCAAGTTGCCAACGTCGGAAATTTCACAAGACCCTATTTTATACCCGCTTTTTCATGCAGGTTTGCTGTGGAGCAAAACGTTTAACGGCAAATTTGCCCCCGAAGTCGGTTTGGCATTTTTCAACTTGAATGCTCCCAAAGAAACATTTTACGGGACAAGCACGCAAAACACCCAATTGCCCCTGCGCACAAGTTTTTCCGTAGGTGGCGATTTTACAATTTCTCCCACTTTTATTATACAGCCTACCATATTATATATGGTACAACGGCAAGGGAAAGAATTTTTATTCGGCGGCAACCTTGTGTACACCGCCTTTGAACGCATAAAACCGTTTGTCGGAACGTTTATACGCTATGGCAACTACACCAATTTCGATGCTTCTGCGTGGGTAATTGGCGCTCGCTATGGGCAATGGCGAGGCGGTGTGAGTTACGATTTCAATATTTCGTCGCTGCATACTGCCACAAGTGGCAGGGGGGCTTTTGAGGTTTCGTTAGTGTATATTACACCGAGTGCACGGAGTTCGTTGATTAAAATTCCTTGTGATAGACTTTGATAATTTAGACACAAGACAAATAGACATAAGACAATTCAAATGAAATCAATAATAACAATCATACTTTTCCTTTGTGCAGTTTGCTTTGTGCAAGCGCAAGAATCTTCGTTGCAAAACACAAACTTTTCAGCCAACAAACTCAAACGCTTAGGTTATAATTCCCTAAAATACGGCGACACCTATTCTGCCATAGATTTTTTTGAAGCCTATTCGGTAAAAAAAAATAATGTGCACGTAAAATATTCGCTTGCCGAATGTTACCGTGCGGCTCGTAATTACAAAGCAGCACGGGATTTGTATTCCGAAGTGTATGAGGCAAAACCAAACGCCTATCCGTTGGCATTGTACCACAAAGCTACACTTTTGAAAACCGAAAAACGTTACGACGAAGCTCGTACACTGTTTCAAAAATTCCGGAAATCGGGTGCGGCAGTTATTGGTGGTATAGATTATAAGAAATTGACAGCCTTACAAATACAATCCTGCGACAGCGCATTGAATTGGCTTGCCAATCCGAAAAATGCCGAAATTACACACGCCAACGAAAGCATCAACAAAGCCTCAATAGAATTTTCGCCGCAATATTTAACCGACAGCATTTTGCTTTTTGCATCGTTGCGCAGCGATACCATAGTATATACCGTGGTTGACAGGGAAATAAACAAAATGCCGCAACGCGAATTTTATATTGCAAAATTCAATAACAATTCATGGGAATTTGCCGGCGAATGGGGCGATGCCCGCTACCTGACCGCACCCAATGAGCAAATAGGCAACGGTGTGTTTTCGCCCGATAAACGCAAATTTTATTTTACCCGGTGTGTAAAAACCAATCGTTTTGATTACGAGTGTGCCATATACGTGAGCGAAAAAATGGGCAAAACATGGGGTAAACCCGATAGATTGCCGAATACCATAAATATGAGCGGGTATCAAAATACGCAGCCTGCGATTGGCATCAATTCCAAAACAAACGACGAAGTGTTGTATTTTGTGAGCAACCGCCCGGGTGGCAAAGGCGGTATGGATATATGGTACAGTGAATTTCAAAAAAGTAAAGGCGAGTGGACTACACCCAAAAATTGCGGAAACGCCATAAATACTCCCGGCGACGAATTGACACCATTTTTCGATATGAAAACCCGCACCTTGTATTTCAGCTCCGATGGTTTACCCGGATTGGGCGGATTAGATATATTTAAAGCTACCGGTGAACTTGGCAAATGGATTGCTGTTGAAAACGTTGGTGCGCCCATAAATTCGCCTTTCGATGATTTATATTATGTGTTGCACACCAACCACAAAGACGGTGTGTTTACATCAAATCGCACCGGTTCGGTAACTGTAATGCACGAACATTGCTGCGACGATTTATATTTTTTCCGGTACAATAATATTATAGTACTTGCCGTGAATGGTGTGGTAAAACAAAAAATAAACCAGCAAGTGAAAAATATTTTAGATGCCCAACTTGAAACCACTTTCGTTGCCGACACATTGCCTGCCGCAAATATTCCGGTAACATTATATATGATAGATGAACAATCGAAAGAAAAAGCTGTGGTAGCACAGCAAAAAACCACGAAAGACGGTTCATATCATTTCGATGTTGAGGTTAATAAAAAGTATATAATAGAGGCGGAAAGTCCCCGAAAACCAAATCCTACACTTACGTTCAATACAAAAAATATTGAAAAATCCGACACTCTGCCGCAGTCCGATATTGTGATTGAATACATTCCGCAAATTCCGTTTATTATAAAAAATATTTATTACGATTTCGATAAATCGGATTTGCGTCCGGAATCGAAAACGGTAATAGACACCACGTTGTTCCGAATTCTCAAAGAACATCCTCATATAATTGTAGAAATCAGCAGCCACACCGATAGCAAAGGCGACCACGATTATAATATGAAACTTTCGCAACGCCGTGCCGAAAGTGTTGTGGATTATTTAATAAAAAGCGGAATTGATAAAAATCGCCTTGTGGCACGTGGTTACGGCAAAACCCGACCAATTGCACCCAATGAAAATCCGGACGGCAGCGATAACCCCGAAGGGCGGCAAAAAAACCGTCGAACAGAGTTCAAAATCATAGGGACAATTGATAATTATGAAAAAATTATTTACGAAGAATAGAAAAAATTTATTTATTTAAAAAAAAATACTACATTTGTAGGCGTTTTTTATAGTAGAGAAGTATATATTTAATAAATTTTACACAGAGAATGATACGTAAATACCTGATTTCATTGTTTTTACTGATTTTTACAGTTTCTTTTGCCACGTTTGCACAAGAAGATTTATCGAAATTAAGTGCCGGTAAATTGAAAAAAACAGGAGCTAGTTTATATGCAAAAGGTGATGTTTTTGGCGCAATTCGTCATTACGAAGAATTGTTACGAAAAAAAGATGACTATGCAGTCATGTTTCTTCTTGCCGATGCGTACCACACAGCCCGTAATTATCCAATGGCGCAATATTGGTACAACAAAGCCTACAAAGCCAATCCTAAAAAGAATGCGAGAGCTTTGTATCATTATGCCGCTATGCTAAAAACAGCTTCGCAGTATGAAGATGCAAGTGCGCAGTTTAAAGTATTCAAAAAAGAATACGACGTGAAGAAGTTCAAAGATGGGGCGCAATACCAGAAATTGGTGAAGAATCAAATTGCATCAATTGATACGGCAATCAAAGCACAGGCAAATCCAAGGCAAGTGCGAGTAACGAATGTAGGCAACAATATCAATTCTCCTATGTCGGAATATATGCCGATATATCTTACGCCAACGTCGTTTATTTACGCTACCCGTATATTCGATACTTTGAATTTTGCTCTTTCGTCGCAACCACCAACATTTAATACCGCAGTGAAATACGGTACCAATTGGTTGAACAATGGCGATTGGGAATTTAAACCCGACGGCGAAACGGTAAATATTAATCATGGTTCGTTCTCGCCCGACTTCCAACGCTTTTATTTTACTCAATGTACACGCGATAAAAAGCATAAGGAAACTTGTAAATTATATGTATCGAAAAATGTGTTCGGAGCATGGCAAAAACCCGAAGAATTACCTGCATTTATCAATCTTAAAGGTTCATCAGTTATACAAGTTGGCGTAGGTAACGAATCGAAAAAAGGCGATGAGGTACTGTATTTTGTAACCAATCGCCCGGGTGGGCAAGGTGGATTTGATATTTGGTACACTATATTTATGCCGAAATCGAACGCATGGCGAGAACCCAAAAACTGCGGTAATAAAATAAATACAGCCGGCGATGAAATAACTCCTTACTATGATGTTACATCAAGAGCATTGTATTTCAGTTCAAGTGGCTGGCCCGGTCAAGGCGAATTTGATATATTTAAAGCAAACGGCGAACTTGGAAAGTGGACTGCTGCCGAAAACTTGGGTGCGCCTATCAACACTCCTTTCGACGATTATTATTTCAGTACAACTACCGATGGCAAAGAAGGTTTGTTTGCATCGAACCGTCCGGGTAGCCAATCTGCCGGTTGGGAAGGTTGCTGCGACGATATTTACCATGTAAATTTTGCAAATGTTTTCGATATTCCTGTTGTAGGACGTGTGTATGAAGTAGAAGACCGTGATATTTTTAATATTATCAGAACCCACTTTGAGGCGGACGATGCATCGGAAGAAATTCGTTTCTTAGCCGGAAGTACTGTCTCATTATTTATTGGGAACAGTAACGAAAAAGTGTTTCTTGCAAGCACAAAAACCGACAAAAACGGACGATTTGAATTTGTGGTAGAGCCAAACCGTCATTATGTGCTGCAATTTGAAAATGCCCGGACTGGTACTGCGCTTATGGCGCTTTCGACACAAGGTATAGAAACTGCCGATACTATCTTTTTGAAAGATTATGGTGTTAATTACATAACCAGAACACAACCATTTGTTTCCAAAAACATTTATTATGAATTTGGTAAATACAAACTTACCAACGAACAACGCCAAATTATTGATACATCAATTGTAGCTTTATTGCGTACGGCTCCCGACATTATTGTAGAACTTCGCAGTCATACCGACAATATTGGTGGCGAGGATTTCAATATGAAACTTTCACAACGCCGTGCAAACGAAATTATTAACTATGTTATAAAACAAGGTATTTCGCCGGCACGTATTTCCGGTAAAGGGTTTGGATTTTCGGTTCCAATAGCACCGAATAACCGTCCCGACGGTAGCGACTTCCCCGAAGGGCGGGCTAAAAATCGCCGAACTGAAATACAGGTTATCGGCACTGTTTCGGGCAGTAGTTCCGGTGGCGACGATTATGATGATTAAAAAAAATCCCTTGCAATTCGCAAGGGATTTTTTTTGGCACGGCTTTTGTAATACTGATTAAAAAACAATAATACAAATCAAAAGTATAGGAGATTTTAGTCATGAAAACACGTATGTTAATCTTTGCAATTACATTCTGCTCAGTTCAAATGTTCGCATCAGAAATTATTTTTACTTCCAACAGTTCAAAACCTTTTCAAATCGTAATCGACAATTATTGCTACACTTCTGTAAATGGAATGATAGCTATAAACAATGTAAATTCAGGCACTTACAGAGTGCAAATAGCAAGCAATCCGAATATGTTCGGCGAATTTAGAACTATCAATTATCAAACTATTCACGTAAATCCGTTCACTCGCACATTTTGCGAAGTAAATACCTTTGGCGCAATGAATATTGCCTACATTGAAGCGCTTCGTCCATCGTCAAATATGTATGTAACAGTTCATTTACATCGTCCGCCGGTACACAGAATAGTATATTCTCAACCAACACACCGCCATGCCCACGTAAATCACGCTGTGAATTCACGACCTGTTCCGGTACAAGCAGTTAATTCACGACCAGCCCCTACTCAAACAGTTACTTCTCGTCCGGCACCTGCACAAGCTACCGCTTCTCGTCCGGCAAGCAGCGTAACGTATGGACCCCGTAATGGTAGATAATTCAATGAATAACACATAATTAACGACTAACCATTAATCACTAACCACTAATCACTAAAAAAAATACCCAATCTTTCGCAACGCCCCCCATGCTTTGTATTCGCAACCAAAGCGTGGGGATTTTTTTGTTTTTGCACCTTACATAAGCCGTCATTCCTGCCTACGCAGGAATGACAGAAAACATTTTTCAATGTGCCTTTTTTATTTGCGAACGTCAAAGCCTAATTGCAGCTTATTGCGCAGGATTTCAAAAAAATTCATATCGTTGAATTGTACGGTAAAAATATCGAAAGGCGATTTTTTGATAAGCATTTTGGGTAATATTTCTACTTGTTCCGACAGATAATCACCCGAAATAAAAAAGTCGGTAAATTCGCCGTGAGCTTCAATTTCAATTACGCTATTATCGGGAATTATAATGGGGCGCACCGTGAGCGAATGTGGTGCAATAGGTACAATTGCCAGCGTGTTGCTTTCGGGCGTTATAATTGGTCCGCCCAAACTGAGTGCATATCCGGTGGAGCCGGTAGGAGTGGAAATAATAATACCATCTGCCCAAAATGAATACACAGGCACACCGTTTATGGAAAGTTTTAAACGAATGAGTTTCAGGTTGTTGCTTTTTTGTATGGTTATTTCGTTCAGTGCCATGCCTTGTATGGTAGGCGTGCTTTCCGAAACGTAATTGAGCACTGTGCGAGTACAAATTGAAAACTGTTTTTTCTCTAATTTTTCTACATAGTCCAGTATTTTTTCGGGCATCACATCGGCTAAAAATCCGAGTTTGCCAAAATTAATTCCCAACAATAGAGTTTCGTATTTGTAGAAAAAATGAGCGCATTTCAAAAACGTGCCGTCGCCACCCAAACTGAATACAAAATCAACCGGCATATCGCTTGCCGTACTGTATTCGATGCAATCAAAAGTTTTAAAGCCTTTGGCGCGTAGTTTTTTTGCAAATTCATGGTAAATAGATATTGTATGCGGCGTGCTGGTAAGCGTTTTTATAACCGCTTCTATTTCGGGATAATAATCTTCGACAATGCCAAATCCAAAAAGTGCAATATTCATGTTTGTAGGTTTTAGGGAACGAGGAGTTTAGGAAACTAAGGTAAAAATAGTAAAAGAGTTGAGAAAAAAGCTAAAATGTGATTATTTTTTCTTTGTTCTTTTTTTCTTCACAACCGGTTTAAACACAAAGTTTTGTTCAAACGATTGTGGCAAAGATATATCTTTTATATCGAGTTGCAAAGTGGTTTTTCCGTTAAACGTATTTATGGTAAGCGAAAAACAAATATCAATTCCTTGCGAAAGTGAATGATTTTGCAGCTGTTCCCATTTATGCGCCAAGCCAAAAGCAATTCCATCGACATCGTCGGGCAAGTTTTCGAAATGGAATTTTACGTGAGTGCGGTCATTTCCTATAATTCGCGTTCGTTCGCCAACCGGCATATTGCGCATTACAAACACCGGACGCATATTTTTTGGTCCAAAGGGTGCTAAGCGCAATTTTTGTTCATACAAATCCATGGTAATATCAGCCGGTGTAAGTTCGGCATCAATCAATATGCTTGGCTGTAATTGTTCGGGCGTAATTGTCCGGGCAACTACGGTTTCAAATGTTTGAATAAATTCTTCCAAATTCTCTTTTCTCAAAGTCAATCCGGCTGCGTATTTGTGCCCACCAAAATTTGTGAGCAAATGCGAACATTGGTCAATAGCTTGATACAAATCGAATCCATGCACCGAACGTGCCGAAGCACAAATTACATCGCCGTCGCCGCAAAATACCACGCTTGGTTTGTAGTGGTGTTCCACAATTCTCGAAGCCACAATCCCAATCACGCCTTTGTGCCATTCGGGAGCATACACCACGCAGGTATATTTTTCGTGCATCGGGTCAATTGTTTCAATATTGTATAAAGCATTTTTGGTAATTTCTGTATCTATTTCTTTGCGCTCTTTGTTGTATACCTCTATATCTTTGCAAATTTCGTATGCTTCACATGCGTTCTCGCAGAGCAATAATTCTACCACTGTTTTAGCATGGCGTATTCGTCCGGCGGCATTAATTCGCGGGCTGATTTTAAACACCACATCGGAAACCGTAACTTTTGTTTTAAACACGCCGGCACTGTCCAAAATTGTCCGCAAAGCAAGCGTGGGTTTTTCCTGCATTTTCCACAAACCGTTGAACATAAAAATGCGGTTTTCGTCAACCACAGGCACTATATCGGCAGCTATGCTCAACGCCAAAATATCTAAATAACAAAACAAATATTCTTTGAGTGGCAAGTTATTTTCTATGCACAACGCATGAATTAACTTAAAGCCCACACCGCAACCCGACAATTCTTTGAACGGGTAATTGCAATCTTTTTGTTTGGGATTTAAAATTGCCAAGGCATCGGGTACAACTTCGCCAACTTCGTGGTGGTCGCACACAATAACATCTATGCCGTGAGTTCGTGCCTGTGCAATAGTTTCTATTGCCTTTATGCCGCAATCCAAAGTTATAATTAAATCCACACCTTTTTGCACAGCCCACGTTATACCTTGCTGTGAAACTCCGTAGCCTTCTTTTTCCCTGTCGGGAACGTAAAAATACAAATTACCAATACCCAAACATCGCAGGAACGAATACACAATGGAAACCGCCGTAGTACCGTCCACATCGTAATCGCCATACACCAAAATAGTTTGCTTTTTTTCTATCGCCTCGCAAATTCTATCAACGGCTTTGCGCATATCTTTCATCAAAAACGGATTGTAAATTTCCGGTAATGATTGTTTGAGGTTCAAAAATTTTTGAGCGTTTTCAACTGTTTTTACATCACGCAGCACCAATAATTGGGCAATTATAGGCGAAATATTCAGCTTTTCTGCTAAATCCTGTATGAGTATGCGTGAATTTTGGCATGGTTTTATGCGCCATGTGTGGTGTTTCATTTGCTTTGTCCTCCGTTTTCTATGATTTGCCAAAAGCCATCTCTTTTCCCATTTACTCGTTCTAATAAATTTTTATTCTGCAAATTAGAGGTAATTGTTTTTACCGTTCTTTCCGATTTTTGTATATGCAAAGCAATCTCCTTTTGCGTTGCTTTAGGATTATCTTTTAAAAATTCTAACACAAAATGTTCTTCCAAAGTGCAATTCAAAGTGCAAAATTTGCTCTTTGGAATTTCGTTTTCGGCAGTTTTTGCACTTTGAAAATCTGCCTTCTCTTTCCAATCCACTCTCAAATACCTGTTTTTCAACTCATTTTTTTCGCCAAACAATAAATTTCCAAAAAACAGCATCAAATATTCTGTAGTTGCGTGAATATTATTTGTCCAATCGTTGTAATTAGCCCGCACAAGCGCATTACGAAAATACCACGAATGCTGGGCAAAAGGCGTATTGTCGATTTTAAAACCAAAAGAGCGCAAATATTTTATTGCAAAAACGGCAGTTGTGCGCGTGTTTCCTTCGCCAAAAGCGTGAATTTGCCATACACCCGAAATAAATTTCACAATACGCCGAATGGACTGATGAAAGTCGGCATTTTTGTAATCATACTGTTTTTCTTGATTAAAGTCGTAATCAAGCGTAGCACTAATTTGTGGCGCATTGGCATAAAGCACCGATTTTCCATTCAATACCCATTCTGCCTTACTTATATTGTAATCACGAATTTTTCCTGCAAACTTGTAAATACCCGTAAAAAGTTGCCTGTGAATGGCAATATATTCTAACGGCGAGAAAGAAAACGTTTCGTTTGACAGGATTTTAACAATGCGAGCGGAAACCGTATCGGCTTCTTCGGTGCGGTCGTCATCATCGGTTCTTACGGTTTTTGTTTTGTAATAACTGTCTATGCGATATTGCACTTCATCAATAGTAATATCGCCCTCAATGTTTTGTATGGCAGTTTGAATAAGATATTCCGACGGTTTCAAGCCATCGACCTGCTGTAAGCCGATAGCCGTTTGCCAAATAAAGCCCTTCTCTTTTTTGTCGGGCTCGGTTTGCCTTACGTATTCTTCAAAATCAATCATAATGATTTATTTTTACACCTTCGCATCTTTTTTCCGGATTTCATTCCGGCGAATTTTCCCTGAAACGGTTTTCGGCAATTCTTCCACAAATTCCACTATACGAGGATATTTATAAGGAGCTGTTACTGCCTTCACGTGGTTTTGCAACTCTTTTTTCAATTCTTCCGAGGGCGAAAATGTTTTTGCCAACACAATTGTTGCCTTCACCACCTGTCCGCGCATAGGGTCTTCGGCGGCAGTTACCGCACATTCCAGCACCGACGGGTGTTCCAGCAGCGCATTTTCCACCTCAAAAGGACCAATTCGATAGCCCGAACATTTGATAACATCGTCGCTTCTGCCCACAAACCAAAAATAGCCGTCGGCATCGCACCAAGCCATATCGCCTGTTTTGTAAATTCCTTTTTCTCTATTCCAGCAGGCGCGGGTGGTTTCTTCGTCTAAATAATATTCTTTAAACAATCCTGTGGGGTGTTTTTCGTTTATTCCCGTAACCGAAATCACGCCAATATCGCCTTTTTCACATTCATGGTCGTGGTCGTCTAAAAGTTTAATTCCGTACAGCGGCGCAGGTTTTCCCATTGAGCCGGGGCGCACTTCGTACCAACCAAAATTTGCCAACAGCACCGAACCTTCCGATTGTCCGAAACCTTCGTGAATTGCCAATCCGGTTTTTTGCTGAATTTGATGATACACTTCGGGATTCAGCGGTTCGCCTGCCACACTTGCGTGTTGAATAAAACTAAAATCCACGCCCGACAAATCTTCTTTAATCAAATAGCGGTAAATGGTAGCAGGCGCACAAAATGTTGTAGGACGTATAATTCCTATGGCTTTGAGCATCAACGCCGGAACAAATTTTTCGGTATCGTAAGCACCAATTGCCGCTCCGCAAATCCACTGTCCGTAAATTTTGCCCCACGCAAATTTCGCCCAGCCGCTATCGGTTTGTGTCCAATGTATGGTATTATTTTGCACGTGTTGCCAATAAAGTGCCGTTACAATGTGCCCCAACGCCAGCGTGTGGTCGTGTAGCGCCATTTTGGGCATTCCCGAAGTTCCCGATGAAAAATAAATCAACGACGCTTCGTCGGATTTGTTCTCAATTCGTTCCAAACACGGGGAAGCCTGCGCTATTTCCTTCTGAAAATCTATGTAACCTTGCGGCAATTCTTTTGGGCTTTTTGTAAGCGTATCGCCCACTGTGGCAATGGTTTGCAAAGTTTCGCATTCTTCTTTTGCCTTTTGAATGTAACCAAGCAATTCATTGTCGTCCACGGTTACAATCATTTTTATATGTGCCAAATTGCAACGGTAAACTATATCTTTCGTGGTTAATTGATAGGTAGCCGGAATACAAATTGCGCCAATTTTGCACAATGCAGTCATGCACCACCATACTTCGGGACGTTGTTTTAAAATCAACATCACCACATCGCCTTTTTTTATGCCGAGTTTTAGGAAGGCATTTGCCGCTCTGTCCGACAATTCTTTTGCTTCGGCAAAAGTGTAGCGTTTGGTTTCAAAGCGGTCGTCGCACCATAAAAGCGCCAATTTTTCAGGTTCTAATCGCGCCCATTCATCTACAATATCGTAACCGAAATTAAAGTTTTCAGGCACATTTACACTATAATTTTCTATAAAATCTTCATACGATGAAAATTCCACTCTTGGCAAGTATTTTTTTACTAATTGATTCATTTATTTTTCGTTTTTTACGATTTCCAAGTATGATTAACATCACAAATTACTGTCAAAAATGACGCAGGAGCATCAACTGCCTGTTGATTATGAGGCAATTGCGGGTCGAAATAAATAGAGTCGCCTTGATTTAGAATATATTCTTGTTTACCTAACTTAATTCTAACTTTTCCGGAAAGAACGTAATTATATTCCTGTCCGGGGTGCATAGCCATTGCAGGCTCGGCATCGGTAGGCAACATTTCTACCACCAAAGGCTCCATAATACGGTCGATAAAATTGTATGCCATAGCGGAATAAGCGTAACCCGGAAACCGCTCAACATTAACTCCTTCGCCGTGTCGTACTACCGTATGTGTGTCCATTCGCGGCTCATCGCCCGTGAGCAACACTGTTGTATTTATGCCGAACAACGCAGCAATTTCAAACAATATCGAAATAGGAATATCGGTATTTCCTTTTTCAAAACTTTGGTATTCATCGAGTGAAATGTGGAGATGTGCCGCCACCGCTTCGGGCGTAAGTTCCAAAATTTCCCTCATCTCCTTTATTCGTTCGGGAATTTGATGTAATTCTTCTTTTATCATTTTTTTATAATTATCTATTCAAGAAAATCCAACTTTTGAGCTTTCAACGATTGCGTTACTTCCCGCAAAGTATCGAATTTTCCTACGTCAATCCAAAAATCATTCGTATGGTCAAAGGCATGTATTGTTTGTGTTTGCGCCAAACGCACATACATGTCAATAATCGAAAACGCTCCCTGTTCGGTAATGCAATCAAAAATGTGCGGCGAAAGTATTTGTATGCCGCTAAATGCTTGTTGGTGCAAACACCTGCAGTCTTTCGGACGGGAAAAAATGTGTTCATGAGTAATACAGTTTTCCCAACCACACAATTGTTGTTCTTCGTCGAACAACAAATAGCGTGATGTTTCCCGTTTGCTTACCGCAAGCGTTGCCAAGGCGTTGTGTGCACAGTGATTTTCGTACATCTGTGCCAAATCAATGCTACTGATTATATCAACATTGACAACAAAAAATGGTTTTGCAGTATCAAAAAAATCCCGAGCTTTGAGTAGTCCGCCGCCGGTGTTCATCAATTGCTCGCTTTCGTCGGAAATGCTAATGTTTACGCCAAAATCATGCGTTCGCACAAAATCAATAATTTGCTCCGAAAAGTGGTGTACATTAATAATAATATCGGACACACCATAAAATTTCAATTTGCGAATCGCATATTCGAGCAAACTCATTCCTTGAATTTCCACTAAGGCTTTGGGCATAGTAGCCGTCATTGGTTTTAGGCGCGAGCCCAAACCGGCGGCAAATATCATTGCTTTCACGTCCGATAGTGGTTTCATTTGTTTACATGTTTACGTCGTTTTTATTTTAAATTCTTATTAGCGTTGTAAAAGATTTCGCGCCTCTTGGTTGGAAATACGTTTGCCCACATAGTAAGGCACCACAAACGCATCGGTTATACCTTTTGCAACCATTGTTTCTCTCAATACATTGGCTTCTTCCAATGAGCGGCTTGCTCCTATGGTATATTTGTAAAGTCCGCCGTCAATTTCCTCGAAAGGCACTTGTGGCAAATTGTATTTGTTTTTCAAACTCATTGCCGTATTTGCATTGTATGTTTGCCGTGCAGATATTTGCACACGATACACCAAACCTTCACGTGTTGTTGCCGGAGCAGTTCCCGCGCGAACCGCAGTAACTTCCGGTTGTGTTTCAACATACGTTGATGTTGCCGGTTTCGTTGTTGCCGGTTCAGCAAAGTCGAAATCAAAATCATCACTTGCTTCCGCCACTGGCGCAACGGTTTCAAAATCTTCTTCCACTACTACTTCTTCAACAACTTCTTTCACAACAGGTTGCACTGGTGTATACACTTGTTGATACGTTGGAGCCGGTTTTTTACTCGTTTTGCTAAACACATAATTAACGCCTATACCCGGCGTAAACATCATATCTCTGAATTTTGCATTTTCAACCATATCGAGCTTTGTAGCACTTGTAATATGCCATGTTACATCAAGAACTGCCGAAAATTTCGGAGTAAAACGGTATTCAAAACCCAAACCAAACGGAATAGTAATCTCTGTGGTTGTGCCCGATTCGCCTACTTTCTTTTCCTCTTCTTTTTTGTTTACTATTGTTGTTTTATATAGTGCCGATTTAAAATGTAACATTCCGGCGCCGGCTTGCGCATACACCGAAAATTTCGGTTCATCGCTGATAGCCATTAAGTCGGTAAAACGGAATTGTACCATGGCGTTATATGTAAAATAATCTGTCCTAAATCGTTGACTTCCGTGCTTTCCTGTTCCACTAACTGCTTTTTCGTCTTCTTTATTCCCTGCCAATGCGCCCTGCATAAGAGTTCCTTTCAAATCGAAATACGGTACAAGTTCTTTTGTTACGGAAAAACCAAGATGGTATTTTGCATCTTTGAACTGGGTGGTAATATCGCCAATGGCAAACCCAATTCCGCCGGAAGCTCCAACGCCCCAACCTTGTGAAATCCAACTTTGTGCTGTTGCTACATTTAGAGTTGCAAATGTTCCCGCCAATGCTATAAGTGCAGGTAAGAATAATTTTTTCATGTGTTATATTATTTTTAGAATTTCGGTAAAAGTACAAATTTCATGACAAACTGCAAACAATTTTTGAAATTAATCTCACATTTTCATAATTTCTTCTATTTCCAACCCAGTAAATTGTTTGATTTTTTTAAACAAATAAAATAAAACTACTACCATAATTATAGTAGCCGGAAGCGCTATTACAGGAAAACTTAAACCTAACATTCTACTGTATTCGGCATTAAATTCGGGTGTTCCGCTGGGGCTGTGCATAATAATTTTTGCCAACACAAAATTCATAATTGCCGAAAATCCAAACGATGCCGCTAAAAAATACGACGAACGATTGATAGTTTGTTCAAATTCCGGTTGCAAATTTCTTTCTTCCAAAATCGCCTCTATTTTCTCCATATTCATAATATCGGGATTAAAAAGCAGTTTTTTAAGTAACGGAAACGGCGTGCGCATACTTACCAAAACCGCAATACCTATTATTAATGGTACCGATGCTTCTTTGTAAGCAATCCATTCTGTCGGAAGTTGAAAAACTCCGATAATTCCCGTCAATAAAATTCCCGCAAAACCAAGAATTGAAATAAAATTGGTTTTGCGTGCACGAAACCAATCGTATAAAAAATACCCTAACGGAAACAGCAAAGCCACAATTAAAGCCGTTGCCGGCATTGCCGTTGGCGAACTAAATAATTCACTCGAAATAATGTTGGCACCTTGCAGGCGTACAACTATTTTTTCGAAGCGATTTAAAACTAAAATCGGAATAACAATATTGAAAATGATACTCCATAAGGGGTTTTCTTTTTTTTTCATAAAAAATTAGGGATTAGGTATTAGGGGTTAGGATTTTAGGTTGTAGGAGACGAGGTTTTTAGGTTTTAGAAACAAGGTAGTTCCCTTGTCTCCTAATTCCTCGTCTCCTTGTTTCCTCGTCTCCTAATAAAAAAAGCCATTTGAAAAAAATATCAAACAGCTTTTTCTAAAAATTTTATATGTTAATGGCATGTTATTACCGTTTGTGGCGACCTTCGTCCGACACTGTTAATTTTTTTCTGCCTTTTGCTCTACGAGAAGCCAATACTCTACGTCCGTTTGCGGTTGCCATTCTCTCGCGGAAACCGTGTTTATTTCTTCTTTTACGTTGTGAAGGTTGAAATGTTCTTTTCATTGTATCTAAACTTATTTGGTAATACTTAAAAAATTGGACTGCAAAAATACTACTTTTTTTATAACTAACAAACAATGCAAATGATTTTTCAATAATTTTTTACCTTAATACGGCTTTAATTGATTTTATTCGTAATTTTACAATCTGAAATATCTGTTTAAATTGATATGGATTGCTTCACTATCGTTCGCAATGACGCCCTTTTGAGGATTAGCACAAACCCACAAAAGAGCGTCATTGCGAGCAGAGCGAAGCAATCCATAAGAAAAATTTAAAAATCCATGAAAAAACACTGCCTCTTTTTTCTGCTTTGTGTCAGCATTTGCACGTATTCCGTAGCGCAACGCAATCCTCAATGGGGTGAAGCGGTTGCCACAAATTTTGCAAAAAATGTATATAAAATCGACACCGGCGTATATCGTTGTGCCCAACCTGATAGTGCAGCTTTTGCTGAACTTGCGGCAATGGGAATAACCGAAATCATAAATCTTCGTTCGTTTGACACCGATAAAAAATATACACAATCCGGCATAACGTTTCATCATATAAATATGCAGGCTGAACATTGTAATTACAAAAAAATAGTGCGAGTTTTGCAATTGATTAAAAATAGAAACGGAGCGATTGCCATTCACTGCAAGCACGGCGCCGATAGAACAGGTTTGATAATTGCCCTCTATCGCATTGTGTTTCAAGATTGGACAAAAGAAGAAGCAATTGATGAATTGAAAAACGGTGGCTATAATTTTCATGCGATTTATGGGAATATACCTCGGTATATTATGAAATTAGATATTGAACAATTAAAGAAAAATGTAGGATTATAAAAAGTGAAACAGTCTCCCACCTGCCGTCATTCCTGCGAAGGCAGGAATCTCTTAATAAATAAGTGCTTTTTCGAGGAGATTCCTGCCTTCGCAGGAATGACACAAGAGAGTTAGTCTGTAAATTAAAATTGAATAAAAATGAATTGCGAAAAAAAACAATGCCCCTGCCCCAAAACAACCTGCGCCAGCCACGGCAAATGCTGCGACTGCGTAGTAAAACACCGAACAACCGATAGCCTGCCTTTCTGCCTGTTCCTCGACAACGACGGCGATAAAAGTGTGGAAAATTATTATCGAAAATTGAAATTGAGATTTGAAAAAGTATAAAAACATATCGTCTTTTTTTTGCAGAATACTGCTTGTATTGCTGTTTTTTGCGTGTGATGTGTGCACGGTTGTAGCACAAGAAGATGACTTGTCTCCCAAAACATCAATACCGACATTTCTTGAAGCAAAAATTTTGTTTGGTTCCGTTTTGCCGCATTATTCATATATGAATTATTTAAGCGAATCGTATCAAAAAGGTATTGCGCTACATTATACAATCATGCCCAAAAGACTAATACTATATGATAGAATATGGAAATATCCTTCTTACGGCGTTGGGCTACGCCACATAACAATGGGAAATGCCGAAAAACTTGGCAATATTTCAACGCTTTATGCGGTGTTTGATGGTAAATTTTTTTACAAATTTTTTCGTTTTACGCCATATTACCAAATAAATACAGGATTGGCGTATGCTCACAAGAATATGAAAAAATCGCTCTACAACACTGCGGTAAGTAGTCCGCTGAGCTTTTTTGCAGCAATTAATTGTGGTGTACAATACAATATAAACTATGCTTCAAACATACGATTTGGGATTGAACTTGAACATCTCTCGAACGGAAAAACTACAACACCGAATTTGGGATTTAATTCATTACTGTTAACGGTGGCGTATAAACAAGGTTTTCTACGTTATAGTCAAAAATCAAGAATCAATGATTTTTCATCACCAACAACAAGCCACCACCGCATAAACCTCACCGCCGCCGGATTTTTCAAAACCGACGATTTTGTAACCGAAAAAAAATATTTTACAAGCGTATTTTTTGCCGAGTATGAATGGTTGAGCAACGCATATTGGTGGGGCTTGCAAGCCGGCGGTGATTATTTTTACGACCGCAGCATTGCCGCTCGCAAATCTGCACCTTCAACGTGGAGCGAACACAAACGCCTTATGGACGTGGGCGTACATGCCGGAACATTTGTGAAATATTCGCACATGGTAATGTTTTTGCAAATGGGGCGTTATATTGGAAGTAACACGCAATCAGCCGATTTTTTTACTCGTGTAGGTTTGCGCTACGAATGGCAACGATTGTTTGCCAATGTTTCGCTACGAGCGCATGGAGCTACGGCGCAGAGTGTTGAAATGGGGGTGGGGTATAAAATTAGATTAAGCCCCCTAAATCCCCCTCAGGGGGACTTAAAGAAACAATGAAATTATGATAAAATATAGAACAAATATTGAAAGTTGCGGTTTCCTCAAGTCCCCTAAAGGGGGATTTAGGGGGCTTTTTTTTCTCTTCCTTTTCCCCCTGTGGGGGTTAGGGGGCTGTTCCTCTGATGCCTGCCTGCAAGGCGCGGGCAAAACGCAGGAACGTACCGTTGAACTTTCGGAATTTTCGGCATTGCACGTTCATAATATTTTCAACATTGAATTAGTGCCCGATACCTGCAATAAAATTGTGATGCGAGCCGGAAAGAATTTGCTCAATAGCACAAAAATTGAACAAAACAATGGTGCCGTGCATTTGTATAATTCCTCACGCTGTGCCATGTTCAAAGGTTTTGAAAAAATTAATCTGCGCATACATTTTTCAAATATCGACACGCTCAATGTGTGGGAAGCCTGCGAAATTGTGAGCGAGCAAGCTATTGAAAACAATCTCTTTATTAATATGCAGGCAACTATGTGTGATATACGTTTGCATTTAGATAATAACTCCACTAAACTCGCAAATTTAAACAAAGCCGGCGGTTTAATAGAGTTGTATGGGCAAAGCACAAATGCTAATTTTGCAGTGAATTATACTGCACAACTCAAAGCGCACAATTTGCAAACCGAAAATACAACAATTGTGAGCACTACAATAATGGATTGCACGGTACATGCCTCGCAAAAATTAACTGCAACGGCAAATCGCAACGGCAAAATTTTATACGCAGGTAATCCTGTGGAGGTGATTGTGAAAAAAGGAACGGTTGAGGTATTACCCCCAATCCCCTAAAGGGGGCTTTCAGAGCAACGAAATAGACCTGAGCAACAGCACTTTCACTGTGCAAAAGTCCCCTTTAGGGGATTTAGGGGTAAATAAAATTTGAAAAATCAAATAAAAAACACAATATTTGCAGCCGAAAAGCGTTTTAGAACAAAATTTTATTCAGTACCTATTTCCTAACCCCTAATTCCTAACTCCTAATTTATGAAAAAACTCCTATTTTTTGTATGCGCAATCGCATTATTTTCATGTTCCACAAGTAACAAAAGTCAGGACACAACCAATGCCGATGCGCCCATGAATAGCGCAGGATTTGTTATCAACCGAGGTATCAATATCAGTCATTGGCTTTCGCAATTGTATGGCACACGAGGTCAACAAGCCACATTTTTTACCAAAGACGATGTGCGTCTGCTCGACAGCCTTGGCTACGACCACATTCGCCTGCCGATTGACGAAGAAAATTTGTGGGACGAAAACGGAAAACCAATAGCCGAAATGTTTGATTATCTCAAAAAAGCTATTCAATGGAGTTTGGAATACAATATGCGTGTGATAGTTGATTTACACATTATTCGCAGTTTCCATTTCAATGCCGGAAACGATGGCAAAGTAAACCGGCTGTTTACCGACCCCAAAGAACAGAAAAAATTCTACAAATTGTGGGAAACGTTATCGGATTCTTTGAAATCGTTCCCCGAGTCGATGGTTGCCTACGAATTGTTGAACGAACCAGATGCTCCCACTCCCGAAGATTGGAACAAACTTGTAGCCGGTGGCATAAAAACTATTCGCGCTCGCGAGCCGGAACGGGTAATTTTTGTTGGCTCAAATAAGTGGCAAATTACATCGACTTTCCCCGATTTGAAAGTTCCGAAAGGCGATAAAAATATTATTTTGAGTTTTCACTCCTACGAACCTCTGCTGTTTACGCATTTTCGCGCCGATTGGACTGAATTTAAAGATTTCAATGATTCGGTTTCGTACCCCACAATAATTACCCAAGAAGTTTTCGACCGCAATACGCACTTTACCCAAGGGAATTCGCCGGAATTTTTCAAAGAAGCCTTGCAAACATTCAGTCCCGAAAAATATGAAAAAATGTTTCAACCGGCAATTATAAAAGCACGGGAATTGGGTTTGCAATTATATTGTGGCGAATTTGGCGCACTGCCCACCACGCAACGTGAGCACCGGTTACAATATTATAAAGATATAATTGAGGCGTTCAACAAAAATAACATTGCTTATGCTGCATGGGATTACAAAGGCAATTTCGGTATACGTGAGTGGGACACCGGAACGCAACAAAATGGTGCGCTTGATAGTGAACTTTCGAATATTTTGACAGGAAAGAAATAATTTAGAACGCAAACTAATTATTAATTATGTGTACAAAATTCCCGCTACCATGATTCATGGGATGTCCCTCAACGTTTGTTTCCCATGTTACTTTTTGTCCGGCGTGCAAACCTTCAATAATTTTCGTGTCGGTCGTGTCGCTTGGTGAAACGTACAAAGTAAATTTTCCGTTTGGTGCAGGTAAATTAGTTGTAAACACGCACGAATCGGGAAGATTTGCTTGATTTGAGCCGGTAATTGAATACTTAAATAAAACTGTGCCGGTGTTGTCGGCAACTACGGTACCTTTTGTTTTTTTCTCGGTTTCGGTTTTGTTGCACGATATTAGTGAAAAACAAAGAACAAAAGCCACTACAATAGCTAAAATTCCGATAAAGGCATCGCCTACTCTGTGTTGTTGAATACTTCCCATGACTGTAAATTTTTATGTGTGTATTGTGTTAAATTTGATAATGCAATAATACACTATTTGCTATTGCAATACACTCAAATAGCTGCTGCTATTTGTCATAAAAAAGTATGATTGTTGTTTTTACAAAAAAGGGATTGCTACTTTTGCTTGGTTTTATTGTATTCTGTGGTAATGACAAAATAATAGTTTTCCGGTTTCGTCGTGCAAGTGCATTCCGTTGCCTTCACAGTAGCGAAACATTTTGCAATCGGCACATACACCTGTTTTTGCCCATGCTCTGTTACGGAAAGGTTGAAAACGATTTTGCCATACGTCCCAGAAATTGTCTTGGTAAATATTTCCTTGATTGAAATTAAAACGAATGCTCGGACAAGCAGAAATTGCGCCGTCGGCAAGCACCGAACCAACGTTTATACCGGCTTGACAAGTATAAAAATGGTCTCGAACTTCCATTTCGTAATTACCTAAAAATCCCTCGCAACCATAGCTAAGGTGTATTTTTCCTTCTTTTCGAGTTTCTTGAATAAAATTAAGCACTGCCGTAAAATCTTCGTTTGAAAGTTGAAATTCAGGGTATTGAGCAGCTCGTCCAACGGGGAAAATAGTAAAAATACGCCAATTTTTCACGCCGATAGAAATCAAAAAATCTCGAAATTCGGCAAGCTGCGCAAAGTTTTTTTGATTGACACAAGTTACAATATCCCATACAAGTTCCTTTTCTTCAATCAACATTTTTACTGCATTCAAGGCTTTTTCGTAGCTGTTGGGATTTCCTCGCAACCAATTATGCGCCTCTTCAAATCCGTCTAAGCTAATTGTAATTGAGTGCATACCCGATGCCAAAAGCGAATCTAACCGTTTGCGTGAGAGCAACATACCATTTGAAACAATTCCCCACGGAAACCCACGGCGATAGAGTTCCAAACCGCACTGTTCAAGGTCGGGACGCATCAATGCCTCGCCGCCTGTGAAAATTATAAATGTTTTGTTAGGATTTACGTGAGGGGTAATTTCATCAATCACACGAAAAAAATCTTGTGCCGGCATATCGGGTTTTTCTGCAAAAACACGACAATCGCTACCACAGTGCAGGCACGAAAGATTGCAACGCAAGGTACATTCCCAAAACAATGTTTTCAGTTCGTGAAGTTCAGTATTATTTTTACGTAACCGGCGAAAAATTTCGAGTCCAATCCGTTTGCGGAGCGAAGGTTTTTTGTTCATAGATTATTCGTTTACCGATTTGTCTTCGCTCAATTCAATATCTTTTTGCAGAGTAAATTCGCCTTCATACCAACCGCTACCTCTCTTAGTTTTTACAGCATTTTTCCAATCAATAAAAATAGTATCGGCAGTAAAATAACCGCCATTTTCTACGCCATCTAAATCATAAACATACAAAGAATCTATATTGTCATAAATTCCGGGGAAAGCGTACGGTTGTAATTGAAAATTACCATTTTCATCGGTATATGTTGGTAATTGAGAATTGTATTCAGTTTGTGGAACACCATATTCAACATCTATACGAGGAGCTTTAAATCCAACAAATATTCCTTTGATTGGTTTTTTATCGGCTTTGTTTGTTACTTTTCCTTTCAAAATATAGGTAGCTTCCGGTGTGCCGTATTCACACGGTGCTGAACAATTTGAAAAACCTAACAACCCCAACAATGCTGCCAAAATAGCATTGAAAGTTTTTAAAGTGAAATGATTAAATTTTTTCATCGGCGTTTTCTATTAATTCTACATCAACGTTTTTAGTTTCAAATTGAGCGGCAGGCGTGCCATATTCTGGAACAGGCGACGGCGCACCATATTTATAAGTAGGCTCACAATTTGAAAACCCAAACAATGTGAGCAAAGCAAACAAAATCGCATTCGCAACTTTTTTGTAATGTAATTGTATTGTTTTCATAGTATTGTGATATTTACTTGCACAAATGTACTATTAAATTCTCACAAAGACACAAAGAATACAAAGTTTTTTAACTAAAAATTTGTTCACTAAAATTTACAATTTACAATTTACAATTTGTAATTATTTCGTATTTTTACGCCGAATTAAAAAATCAACACAGAATGATATATTTTTTTGAAAGCGTTCAAAGCAAAGTGATTGCCGTAGATTTTTCGGGCAATTTAGACAAACAAACACAGGAAAAATTGGAATGGCTTTTTAGCGGAGCAAAACTCGTAAATGCCAACGAAATAAGCGGACAATTTATAGGGCCACGTAAGGAAATGATTACGCCGTGGAGTACCAATGCGGTGGAAATTACGCAAAATATGGGTATTCAGGGGATTGCGAGGATTGAAGAGTACAGCCCCCTAAATCCCCCTCAGGGGGGACTTCAAGAGCTGCAAAGCAGCTCTTACTCCTCCCCTGAGGGGAGGTTGGGTGGGGCTTCTGTGGGGGGGCTGTTCGACCCAATGCTACAACGTAAATACGAAAATCTTACCCAAGAAATTTTCGCAATCCACCACACCCCCGACCCAATTGAATATATTGAAAATATAGACGAATACAACAAACAGGAAGGTTTGGCTTTGAACGCCGATGAAGTTGCGTATTTGAACGAACTTTCTGCAAAACTCGGCAGAAAATTAACCGACAGTGAAATTTTCGGATTTTCGCAAGTAAATTCGGAGCACTGCCGTCATAAAATTTTCAACGGTATGTTTGTGATTGATGGACAGGAAAAACCGTATTCATTATTTAAACTTATTCGTCAAACTACCGAGGCAAATCCAAATCGAGTAATTTCGGCATACAAAGATAATTGTGCATTTATCGACGCATCGAAAATCGAAATGTTTGTGCCCGAATCGCACAATAAATCCGATTATTTTACCATAAAAGATTTTGATTCGGTAATTTCGATAAAAGCCGAAACGCATAATTTCCCTACTACCGTAGAACCTTTTAACGGTGCGGCAACCGGCTCAGGCGGCGAAATTCGCGACCGTATTGCAGGCGGAAAAGCTGCTTTCCCGATTGCAGGAACTGCCGTGTATATGACTTCTTATACTCGTTTGGACAATCCAAACCGTTTGTGGGAAAATGCTACGCAGGCTCGTCCGTGGTTGTATCAAACGCCAAAAGATATTTTGATAAAAGCATCGAACGGCGCAAGCGATTTTGGTAATAAATTCGGGCAACCGCTTATTTGCGGTAGCGTTCTTACCTTTGAGCATTTTGAAAACGATAAAAAATACGGTTTCGACAAAGTAATAATGTTGGCAGGCGGTATTGGTTTTGCCAAAAAAATCGACAGCCTGAAAGACGACCCGCAAGTGGGCGACAATGTGGTGCTTTTGGGCGGCGATAATTACCGTATTGGTATGGGCGGCGGCGCAGTTTCTTCCGTTGCCACAGGCGAATTTAACAACGCAATAGAATTGAACGCCGTGCAGCGAAGTAACCCCGAAATGCAAAAACGCGCCTACAATGCCATTCGCGCTTTGGGCGAAATGGACAAAAATCCTGTGGTTTCGATTCACGACCACGGCGCAGGCGGACATTTGAATTGTCTTTCGGAATTGGTGGAAAGCACCGGCGGAACCATTAACATTGACGCTCTGCCGATTGGCGACCCAACGCTTTCGGCAAAAGAAATTGTGGGCAACGAATCGCAAGAGCGTATGGGACTTGTGTTGCGCACCGAAGATATTGCGCTGTTGCAAGAAATTGCCGAGCGTGAACGTGCGCCAATGTACGTGATTGGAAAAACCACCGGCACGCACCAATTTACCTTTATAAATAATAAAAACGGCGAAAAACCAATTGACCTCAAACTTGAAGATATGTTTGGCAATCCGCCGAAAACCATTATGAACGACTCTACGCTTGCGCAAAATTTCAAAACTGTAGAAACGCAACAAGCTGAAATTGAAAATTATTTAAACCAAGTGTTACAATTGGAATCGGTAAGTTGTAAAGATTATTTGACAAACAAAGTTGACCGTTCGGTAACGGGGCGCATTGCTACGCAACAATGTTGCGGCGAATTGCAATTGCCACTTAACAACTGTGGTGTGGTAGCGCTTGATTTTCAAGGCGAACGGGGAATTGCAACAGCACTCGGACACGCTCCGGCGGCGGCAATGATTTCGGCTGCAAATGGGTCAATTTTGGCAATTGCCGAATCGCTTACTAATATTGTATTTACGCCAATTCAAGACGGTTTGCAAGGAATTTCTTTGAGCGCAAACTGGATGTGGCCCTGCAAAAATGCAGGCGAAGATGCTCGCCTCTACGAAGCTGTGGAAGCCGCAAGCGATTTTGCAAAAGCGTTGAAAATCAACATTCCAACGGGAAAAGATTCGCTTTCGATGACACAAAAATACCGCGATGGCGATGTGGTGTATTCGCCCGGAACGGTTATTATTACTTCGGTTGGCGAAGTTTCCGATATTAAAAAAACGGTTGAGCCGGTTGTAAAACCAATTGACGATACAATTATAATATATGTAGATTTCGGAAAATCGGGCGAAGAATTGGGCGGCTCGGCGTTGGCGCAGGTGTTGAATGTACTTGGCACAAAAACACCAAGTGTGAGCGACCCTCGTTATTTTTCAAAAACATTTGCCACAATTCAACAATTGGTTTCCGAAGGTAAAATCTATGCCGGACACGACGTTTCGAGTGGCGGTTTATTGACTTGCCTTGCCGAAATGTGTTTTGCAAATACCACCGGCGGCTTGAAACTTTCAATCAAAGATTTCAAAAACGACGATGCCGTTGCGGTGTTGTTCAACGAAAATCCTGCGCTTGTAATTCAAATTGATAAAGCGACTTTACAAGAACTTGACAAACAAGAAATTTCATACAAAGTGTTAGGCGGAGTGCAAACCACACACGAACTAACAATAGAAACCAAAATCGAAACGTTGAATTTCTCAATCGACGATTTGCGCACCACGTGGTACACTACTTCCTACTTGCTCGATTGCGAACAAAGCGGCGAAGAAAAAGCATTGGAACGTTTTGAAAATCATGCACAAACGCCGTTGAAATATAGCTTCCCGAAAAACTTTACAGGAAAAATTTCCGACTATAATCTTAATTTGCACCGCAAAACAAAATCAGGCGTAAAAGCCGCAATTATTCGCGAAAAAGGCAGCAACGGCGACCGTGAAATGGCGTGGAGCTTGTATGCCGCAGGTTTTGATGTAAAAGACGTGCACATGACCGACCTTATTAGCGGACGTGAAACTTTGGAAGATATACAAATGATTGTATTCGTAGGCGGTTTCTCAAATTCCGACGTGTTAGGCTCGGCAAAAGGTTGGGCAGGCGCATTTTTGTACAACGAAAAGGCAAAACAGGCATTAGATAATTTCTACGCTCGCCCCGATACTATGAGTTTGGGCGTGTGCAACGGTTGTCAATTGATGATAGAATTGGGGCTTGTAAATAGCAATCACGCTGAAAAACCCCGTATGGAACACAACGATTCACATAAATTTGAATCGAATTTTGTGGGCGTTGCCGTTCAACCAAGCACAAGCATTATGCTTAAATCGCTTGAAAACAGCGCACTCGGAATATGGATTGCGCATGGCGAAGGTAAATTCAAGTTGCCGTACGATAAATCAAAATATCAGATTGCAATGACTTACGCTTACGCAAGTTACCCTGCAAATCCAAACGGTTCGGATTACAACGTGGCGGGAATTTCGTCGGACGATGGTCGCCATTTGGTAATGATGCCGCATTTGGAGCGTTCTCTCTATCCTTGGAATTGGGCGCATTACGATGCTAATCGTGGTGATGATGAAATTTCGCCTTGGATTGAGGCTTTTGTGAATGCGCGAAAATGGATTGAGGGGCTGGTAAAGAAATCTTGATGTCGCAAATTGCGATTTCAAGTTGGAATAAACACCCTAAAAAAATTACTTACAATGGAATTACTGCCAATAAAAAATTTGATATACGAAATTCGAGGTTACAAAGTAATGTTGGACTTTGACCTTGCCGAAATGTACGAAGTTGAAACAAAACGTTTGAAAGAACAAGTTCGACGCAATATTGAACGCTTTCCCAATGATTTTATGTTTCAACTAACTAAAAATGAGTGGAATGAACTGGTCGCAAATTGCGACCAGTTGCCTAAAAATATAAAACACAGCTATATTCTTCCGTCTGCATTTACCCAAGAAGGAGTAGCAATGTTGTCGGGTGTTTTGCATTCGCCTATTGCAATAGATGCCAACATACGTATTATGCGAGCCTTTGTAGCAGTGCGCCAATTCGTTCAAAACTCGCCTATTGATAAAACAAGCGAACTCGAACGTGAAGTAAAAGAATTAAAACAATACATAGAAGAAGTTTTTACCGATTACAACGATATAAACGAAGATACTCGTGTGCAACTCGAACAAATAAATACTGCACTCGCCGAAATGCAGGTACAAAACCGTTTACCTGCTAAACCCCGCCGTAGAATTGGCTTTTTTACCGAAGAACAACGGAAGAATAAGGAAGATATGATTGAATGAAAAACAAAATAGAAATATACAATGACAACAAAAATCAAAATAATAACAATGGGGATTGCAGGTGCTTTATTGGGAATTTTCTCTTGCTTCGGACAATCAAAATCAAAACCCTCTTTTCAGGAACAGTTTGAAATTTTCACAGAATTAGGTTTTACCTTAAATCAAGGTGTTGATACGTCTGACATTAATCGTTGGGAAGGCGGCTACAAAGAATTTGAGGAACTGCCGTTTAGTTTGATGTATCAAACACTCGGATTGACAATAGAAGAAGAACCTTGGACTCCAATTACCAATAAATGTTGGGATTTTGACCTTGAAGCAATTGAAGACCACGGTGATTACATTGACATAATGAAAAATATTTCAAGAATTACAAATGGAGAACTTATATTTGAAAACCTTGAAGATTATGTTGATATTGAGGAAGGAAAAGCGTGGATTTCATTTACGTGTCAAGGCGACAAATATAAATGGAATTTAAAAGTTGATAATGATTGGGCGGACGGAAGTTTATTTGATAAAGTCCAAGAATTGGCTGAAAAATACAGAACAAAAGGACGATTTACCTATTTTAATACAGGAGGACAAAATTTCGTTCTCGGTTATCACACAAAAGAAGAACTTGAAATAATTAAAGCAAAAACACGGCTCAACATAGTGTGGCTGAAAGCAAAAGGACAGATTTATTAATACAATCGAGTTTGATTTAGGCTTTGCCTAAAAAACAGAAAAAACAATGATTATTGAAATCGTTGCTTTTTTATTTTGCTCTTTGGGTCTTTTATAAAAATATATTGAGTTTTTTAATTATTATAAAGCAATTATTATAAGACAATAATTATAAAGTAATAATTGCACGACACAAAATGCAAATGCAGCAAAGAGAAAAATATTGATTATTTACTTTTATATGCAAAAATTCCACGAAAAAGATTTGTAATTAAAAATAATTTGTAAATTTGCCGTCCAATTTATTGGGATAATAAAGTTTAAGTAAACAAAACAAAGTCAAGAAGTGGATACTTTAAGTTATAAAACAAAGTCGGCTAACAAAGCTACCGTACAAAAAGAGTGGTTCGTTGTAGATGCAACAGACCAAGTAGTAGGACGTTTGAGTTCTCAAATTGCGAAAATTATTCGTGGTAAACACAAATCATCATTCACTCCGCACGTAGATTGCGGCGACCGTGTGATAGTAATAAACGCTGAGAAAGCGAAATTTACCGGCAAAAAAATGAGCGATAAACAATACCTTCGCCACACCGGTTACCCCGGCGGACAAAGATTTGAAACTCCCGAAAGTTTATTGGTAAAAGCACCTGCACGCATTATTGAACACGCCGTGAAAGGTATGTTGCCAAAAACAATTTTAGGTCGTCAATGTATGAAAAATTTATTTGTATATGCCGGTCCCGTTCACAATCAAGAAGCTCAACAACCAAAAGAATTAAAATTTTAAATTGACGTATGGAAGTAATTAACGCCTTAGGAAGAAGAAAAGCAGCCGTTGCCCGCATTTATGTAAAAGAAGGTAAAGGTAGCATTACCATTAATAAAAAAGAATTACAAACGTATTTCCCCGAAGCTCGTCTTCAATACATTGTAAACCAACCTTTACAAGCAACTGAAAAAGCAGGTGCTTTCGACATCAATGTAAATTTATGTGGAGGCGGATTTAAAGGTCAAGCCGAAGCGTTGCGTTTAGCAATTGCCCGCGCATTGGTTAAGTTCGACGAAGAAAATAAAGCGGTACTTCGCAAAAACGGTTTCTTAACTCGCGACCAGCGCGAAGTTGAGCGTAAAAAACCGGGTCAGAAAAAAGCTCGCAAGAGATTTCAATTTAGTAAACGTTAATATTATAGTAATAACCCTATTCTAATTAGAGCGTTGTTTATACTCTAAACGTCTGAGACTACAAAACAATTATTAATTGTTAATTGAATTGTGCTACTCAGGGGTTGCTCCTAATTGAATGAAAACAACAAAAACAAAATGGCAAGAACAGAATTTAATGAACTGTTAGAAGCAGGTGCTCACTTCGGACACTTAAAAAGAAAATGGCACCCCGGTATGGCTCCATATATTTTTATGGAAAAAAACGGAATCCACATCATTGACTTACACAAAACTATTGCAAAAATAGACGAATCGGCAGAAGCGCTTAAAAAAATAGCTCGCTCGGGTCGTAAAGTTTTATTTGTGGCTACGAAAAAACAAGCAAAAGAAGTAGTTGCTACAAAAGTACAGGAAATAGGTATGCCGTACATTACCGAGCGTTGGAGCGGAGGTATGCTTACAAACTTCCCTACGATTCGCAAAGCCGTGAAAAAAATGTCGTCAATCGACCGCATGGAAACTGACGGTTTGACTGCATCACTTTCAAAACGTGAAAAATTACAAATTTCTCGCCAACGTGAAAAATTAGAAAAAAACCTCGGTAGCATCGTGAGTTTAACTCGCCTTCCTGCTGCGTTGTTCGTGGTGGACGTAGTGCGTGAGCACATTGCCGTAAAAGAGGCAAAACGTTTGAATATTCCTGTTTTCGCAATTGTTGATACCAACGCAAATCCCGATATGGTTGATTTCGCAATTCCCGGAAACGATGACGCATCGAAATCAATTGAAGTGATTTTAAGCAAAATTTGCGGAGCAATCAATGAAGGTCTTACTGAACGTAAAGTTGAGAAAGAAAAAGAAGTAAGCGCAAGCGACAAAGCAGAGAAAGAAGATGTTTCGGCAGGCTCAGCAACCGATGCTGCTGCTCCTAAAAAAACAAGTGCACGTAAACCAAGAACAATAAAAGAATAAAAATTATGACACAGATAAGTGCTACAGAAGTTGCAAAATTACGTAAAATTACCGGTGCCGGTATGATGGACTGCAAACAAGCGTTGACAGAAAGCAATGGCGATTTTGACGGTGCAATTGAATATTTAAGAAAAAAAGGACAAAAAATAGCTGCAAAACGTGAAGACCGCGATGCAAAAGAAGGTTGTGTACTTTCGGGAGTTTCTGCCGACGGAAAAGCAGCAAGTATTGTAGTAGTAAGTTGCGAAACCGACTTTGTTGCAAAAAATGAAGATTTTATTGCCTTCACACAATCGGTATTGAACGTGGCGTTGACAGAAAAACCAGCCGATGCAGAGGCTCTTAAAGCAATGAAAATAGGTAATGATACTATTGCCGAATTGATTACCGACCAAATGGGTAAAATTGGCGAAAAAATTGAATTGGGCTATTACGAATGTATTGCTGCCGAACAATGTTTTGCATATATACACACAGGAAATAAACTTGCAACTGTTGTAGGTTTTAACCAAACCGGCGTTGATGCACAAGTAGGCAAAGACGTTGCAATGCAAGTTGCTGCTATGAATCCTGTTTCGGTGAGCAAAGACGACTGTCCTGCCGAAATTATTGCAAAAGAAATCGAAATAGGCAAAGAGCAAGCTATCAACGAAGGTAAACCAGCTGAAATGGCTGAGAAAATTGCAATCGGTAAATTGAACAAATTCTACAAAGAATCAACATTGTTGATGCAAGATTTTGTGAAAGATTCAAAAATCACTATCGAACAGTATTTGCAAGCACAAAATAAAGGGCTTACCGTTACTGCGTTTAGACGTTTTGGATTGTCGAACTAAGACAAAAAAATGCAACAAAATAAAAAAAAGGGAGTTTTATTGTTAAACTCTCTTTTTTTTTACTATTTTAGCAAGCAAATTTGAAAGCTATGTTAAAATATAAACGAATTTTATTAAAATTAAGTGGCGAATCTTTACAGGGTAAAGAAGGTCATGGAATAGACCCAACAGTATTAAACACGTACGCACTGCAAATAAAAGATGCAGTAGAATTGGGCGCCGAAATAGGAATTGTTATTGGCGGCGGAAACATTTATCGAGGTTTGAAAGGTGCAAGTCAAGGTTACGATAGAGTGAAAGGCGATTATATGGGAATGTTGGCAACGGTAATCAATGCCCTTGCTTTGCAGTCGGCGCTTGAATGTATCGGCGTGCGTTCGCGAGTTATGACAGCCATTGCAATGGAACCTATTGGCGAAGCATATTCTAAAATTAGAATGGAGCATAGTCTTTCTCAAAAAGAGGTAATTATATTTGCAGCCGGCACCGGTAATCCATTCTTTACAACCGATACCGCTGCTGCGCTCCGTGCCATAGAAATGGGTGCCGACGTGCTGCTCAAAGGTACTCGTGTTGATGGAATTTACACGACAGACCCCGAAAAAGATTCATCGGCAGTAAAATATGACAAACTTACTTTTCAAGAGGCTTACGAGAAAAAATTGCAAATTATGGATTTGACTTCGTTTACCATGTGCAATGAAAATAAACTTCCCATTATTGTATTCAATATAAATAAAGCTGATAATTTGCAACAAATTGTACTCGGCGGAAAAGTGGGAACGATTGTGAAACCATAAATAGACACAAGACCAATAGACTTTTAGATACAAGACAGTAATATATCTTAAAGTCTTTTGTCTAATGGTCTTTTGTCTAAAAGTCTAATATCTAAAACTCAATACTATGAAAAAATCAGTCCTTATTTTAGCAGCAATTGCACTATGTTTAAGTGCATGTAAAAAGAAAGAAGTTCCGGAAGGACACATGGAGCATCAAGGGGTGTTTTACCCTAATCCGGTACCGGTGCCGTTTGATTCCGGCGATGGAAAAATTACCTACATTGAGGTGCTTGGCGCAAATTTGCAGGCAAATGCCACTCCCAGTGGCGGCGCATTGTATAGCGGAAAAACCGAAGGAGGTGTGTCTAACGGCATACGGTATTGTTATAATAATTTAGATAGGAATTGCGATAAATACGGCTCATTGTATTCAATGGAAACTGCGTTGAACGCTAATTGGGGAACGCTGCTGAAAAATGCGGAAGCAAACATGAACGATAAAAATAACAACGGCGTGTGGGATTTTATTGATGAAATTTCCAATCCTTCGTATATCAACGATTTAAGTCTGTCGAAATCGGCTGCTGCTGCAAAAGAATTTATGACTTTGCTTACCGAAGCAACCAAACCCAATACACCGGCACCATCGGTACAAGGAGTTATGCAAGAGGCTATTAATAGAGTAATAGCCGAGGCATTGCAGGAGGTATTGGCGGAAAACGATACTTATGTTGATGTAACACGTATTCAAGAAGTGATAAATCGAAAAGTTGAATCTGTTATTATTTATTCAGCTATTGAATACGATTGGTCAACCAACAAGCAATTAGATGCAATAGCAACTAAGGTTGCAACCAGTGTAGCCAATGCGGTGAGTGCGCAAATTGCGAATGAGGCTTTGGCACAAATGAAAAAAGAAGCAGCAAGCAGCAATAATGTACAAGGTTTGTGTCCAGATGGTTTTCACGTACCGAGTGATTTTGATTGGATGATATTTGAAATGGCTCTTGGCATGCCGGCTATTGATGCCATGCAATCGGGAATTGAAGTAACCAACAGAGGTGCCAAAGATAAAGTAGTTGAAAAAATGGTAAGCACACATGGCTTTGCATACGGCGGTTATATGACGGCGGAAAATGAGCTTTTTACAAGCAATAACGAAGCAGGAGTTTTCATATCGTCAAGCGTAGGCGTTGACGAAAATGGCTATTATATGTGGGTTCGCCAAATCGCCAAAAAATACACGGGCGTGGTGCGTTACAAGCATTATGAGTTGTCGGGATTGAGTATTCGGTGTTTTAAGAATTAAGAAGCCCCTCCCGACCTCCCCTCAAGGGGAGGAGCAAAGAAATAGAAAAATCGTAAACCAGAGTTGATGAAAGTAAATCACGACTTCAAAAAGTCCCCCTTGAGGGGGATTAGGGGGCTATGTTACCAATAAAAGAATGGGCGCAAGAAGACCGTCCGCGAGAAAAATTTTTGCTCAAAGGTATTGGTGCTTTGTCGAATGCCGAATTGATAGCAATTTTACTTGCTACCGGTAGCCGTGAAGAATCGGCGGTTGATATTGCAAAACGAATTTTACATCAGGCAAATAATAATCTTGCCGAATTTTCGGAGTTTTCGATTGCCGATTTGAAAAAAATAAAAGGCATAGGCGAAGCAAAAGCAATAACACTGCTTGCTGCAATAGAATTAGGTCGCCGTCGAAATGCTGCCGAAGCAGAGCAACTGCCCGCAATACGAGCAAGTAAGCATATTTTCGACCGTATGCACCCACTGTTAGCCGACTTAAAACACGAAGAATTTCATGTATTGTACCTTAACCGGGCACATCAATTAATAGCAAGCAAACGTTTGAGCACCGGTGGCACAGCCGGAACGATAGTTGATGTAAAATTAATAGGCAAGTATGCTATGGAATATCTTGCATCGGTATTGGTTTTGGTGCATAATCACCCGTCGGGCGCAGTGCAGCCGAGCGAAGAAGATAAAGCAATTACGCAAAAAATAAAACAGATAGCAAGTTTTGTTGATTGCACGCTTATAGACCACGTAATTGTTGCTAAAAATGATTATTTCAGTTTTGCTGACGAGAATATGTTGTAGTTAATAGTTAAATCCGCCTATTTAACAAAAGAAGAATAGAAAAAATATAAACAAATAATTTACAATTAATAATTAATAATTAATAATTAATATGTATTTTTGCCCTCTGTTTTTATTCAGGTACAATATATTATGATACAAATAACTTTTCCCGATAATAGCATAAAAGAATTTGAAAAAGGAAGTACTCCGTTGCAAATAGCCGAAAGTATTAGTCCGCAATTGGCTCGTGATATTGTTGCTGCTACGGTTAATTCCGAGGCTTGGGACGTTACCCGTCCGATTACTGAAAACGCTACACTTCAATTGCACAAATTCGATAACAAAGAGGGCAAACACGCATTTTGGCATTCATCGGCTCACCTTATGGCAGAGGCGTTGCAAGAATTGTATCCGGATATAAAATTCGGAATTGGTCCGGCTATTGAAAATGGTTTTTACTACGATGTTGATGCCGGCGACCGTGTGATTGCTGAAAAAGATTTGGTGGCAATTGAAAATAAAATGCTTGAACTTGCTCGCGCGAAACAAGAATTTGAACGCAAAGATGTGAGCAAACAAGAGGCTTTGGATTATTTTTCAGCGAAAGATGAAATATATAAAGTTGAGTTAATCAACGATTTGGAAGACGGAACGATTACTTACTATACACAAGGTAATTTTACCGATTTGTGTCGAGGTCCGCATTTGGCAAATACCGAAGTTATAAAAGCGGTAAAATTGCTCAACATTGCCGGCGCTTACTGGCGTGGCGACGAAAAACGCAAACAATTAACTCGTATTTATGGTATTTCGTTCCCAAAAAAGAAAATGCTCGACGAATATTTGGAATTGCTTGAACAGGCAAAATTGCGCGACCACCGGAAAATAGGCAAAGAAATGGAATTGTTTATGTTCTCGCAACGAGTTGGTCAAGGTTTGCCAATGTGGTTGCCCAAAGGTACACTTTTACGTGAGCGTTTGGAGCAGTTTTTGAAAAACGTGCAACGCAAACACGGCTATCAGCAAGTAATGACACCGCACATTGGGCAAAAGGAACTCTATGTAACTTCGGGGCATTATGCAAAATACGGCAAAGATTCATTTCAACCGATTCATACACCGGCAGAGGGCGAAGAATTTTTGTTGAAACCTATGAATTGTCCGCATCACTGCGAAATTTATAAATTTAAACCACGTTCATACAAAGATTTGCCTTTGCGTTTGGCTGAATTTGGAACAGTGTATCGCTACGAACAAAGCGGCGAATTGCACGGATTAACTCGTGTGCGGGGATTTACACAAGACGATGCGCACATTTTCTGTACACCCGAACAATTGAAAGAGGAATTTTGCAAGGTAATTGATATTATTTTCCACATTTTCAAAGCATTAGATTTCAAAGAATTTGAAGCGCAAGTTTCGTTGCGTGATAAATCGAACACCGAAAAATATATAGGTAGCGATGAAAATTGGGAAAAAGCTGAACGAGCAATTATTGAGGCTGCAGCCGAAAAAGGTTTAGAAACCGTAGTAGAATACGGCGAAGCAGCATTTTACGGTCCAAAATTGGACTTTATGATAAAAGATGCAATCGGTCGCCGTTGGCAGTTGGGAACTATTCAAGTAGATTACAATTTGCCCGAACGATTTGATTTAGAGTATGTTGGCGCTGATGACCAACGTCATCGCCCGGTAATGATACACCGTGCGCCTTTTGGTTCAATGGAACGATTTGTGGCAGTTTTGATAGAACACACCGGCGGGAAATTCCCGTTGTGGCTCACTCCCGAACAGGCAGTTGTGATACCTGTGAGTGAAAAATATAACGATTATGCAAAAAAAGTTTTGAATTTACTAAATAATTCCGATATTCGCACCCTCGTAGATGAACGAAACGAAAAAGTGGGTAAAAAGATACGCGACAACGAGTTGAAACGTATTCCATACCTTATAATTGTTGGCGAAAACGAAGCAAACGATGGAACAATTTCGGTGCGTAAACAAGGCGAAGGCGATAAAGGCGTGATGAAAACGGAAGATTTTATAGCGCAATTTTCGCAAGAAGTACAAGAAATGATGAATGTATAACAACAAAAACCAATATAAAAGTCCAATATGGCAGATGATTTAGCAAAAAATTTTAGAACAAATCAAGGTATTCGTGCCCGTGAGGTGCGATTGGTGGGCGAAAACGTACCGCAAGGCGTGTTTTCAATAACCGAAGCATTGCGCATAGCCGACGAAAAAGAATTAGACCTTGTAGAAGTTTCGCCCAATGCAGACCCGCCTGTGTGCCGGGTGGTTGATTTTCAGAAATTCTTGTACGACCAAAAAAAGAAACAAAAAGAAATAAAAGCAAAATCGGTAAAAGTTGTGGTTAAAGAGGTACGTTTCGGACCAAATACCGACGAACACGACTACCAGTTTAAGTTGAAACACGCTCAAAAATTTATTGAGGAAGGTGCAAAAATAAAAGCATACGTGTTTTTCAAGGGACGTTCGATTTTGTATAAAGAACAAGGCGAACAGGTGTTGAAACGATTTATTACCGACTTGGAAGATGTTGCAAAAGTTGACCAAGAACCTCGTTTGGAAGGAAAACGTATGATAATTATGTTGAGCCCGATACCGAAAAAGAAATAATGCTTCGACTACGCTCAGCAACCGCACTTCGACAAGCTCAGCGACCGAAATAAAAAAAGAAATTCAAAATAATGTTTAACTATAAAAAGTGAATTAAAATGCCTAAAATGAAAACTAATTCCAGCGCGAAAAAACGTTTTACGATTACCGGCTCTGGAAAAATCAAGCGAAAAAAAGCGTTTAAACGTCACATTTTAACAAAGAAAGAGACCAAACAAAAACGTAATCTTGGTCATGCTGCAATTGTTGATGCGTCCGACGTGAAAAATGTGAAACACATGCTTGTAATGTAATTGAGAAATTACAAAAAAATCAGTAAAAAAAGTTATAAACACAATGACCGAGCCCACTAAGAATTGACACGAAGTTAATCGCTCATCATTAAAAAACAGTTAGAAATTATGCCAAGAGCAGTAAACAACGTGGCGTCGAGAGCACGCCGAAAAAAAATCATGAAACAGACCAAAGGATACTTTGGCGACAGAAAAAATGTGTACACAGTTGCAAAAAATGCCTTAGAAAAAGGTTTATTGTATGCGTACCGCGACCGTAAAAACAAAAAACGTAATTTCCGTGCACTTTGGATTCAACGTATCAACGCCGAAGTTCGCAAATATGGAATGAATTATTCTCAATTTATGGGAGCAGTGATAAAAGCTGACATAAAATTAAATAGAAAAGTACTTGCCGACTTAGCCATGAACCACCAAGATACGTTCAAAGCTATTGTGATGGCGGTTAAAAAATAGAAAATCCAATTTATAGGAAAAGAGCGAAGAAAATTTTCTTCGCTCTTTTTTTGCAAAATATTATTCGCCATAGCACCCCTAAATCCCCTAAAGGGGACTTTTGCTCAGTGCAAGTGCTGTTGTTCGGGTCTATTTCGTTGTCCGCAAAGCCCCCTTTAGGGGGTTGGGGGGTATTCCTCCTCAAAAAAATCAACCTCGCCGGTGTGAATATTATAATACGCTCCCACAATTTGTATTTCGTCCGCAATCTCCATTTCATGTAAAATCGAACTTTCTTTGCGAATTTTTTCGACCATCAATTGTACATGGAGTTTGCTTACGGCATCGGTAAATGCCTCGTTTTGTGTTGAAATTTCGCCGTCGAAATTAGTTTGCACTTGCAATACCGCCGGCTGAATTTTTGAAAGCATTTGTGTAACATTGCCCATAGTTATATTGGCAATTGCCGATTTTATGGCGTAGCAACCACCGTGCCCGAGCACCAGCACCAATTTTGCTCCCGATATTTTGCAGGCAAATTCCATACTTCCCAGCACGTCGTCGTTCACAACATTGCCGGCAACCCGCAACACAAACACATCGCCAATTGCCCGGTGAAACACATCTTCAACCGGAATGCGGGCATCTAAGCACGACAATATAACCGCTTGGGGAAATACGCCAAAAGCCGCATTTTGAATGAGTTCCGAATTGTTGCGCACCGTAAGTTGGTTGTGCACAAATTCACGATTGCCTCGTTTTAAAATTTCAATTACTTGCGCCGGAGTAAGGCGGCATTGTTCTTCTTTTGATAATAGTCGGTGCATGGTTGAATAACTGAATAATTGAATAACGGAGTAACTGAATTTATTTCTGCGAAAATAACAAAATTTGTGGAGAATAATTGGTTTTTGATTTTCAATGTTTTATTTTTGTGGAATTACTAATCATAAAATTTTATATCATGAAAAAATCAACAATTTTAACAACAATCGTAGCCATCGCCGCAAGCGTAGTATTTGTAGCATGTAACAAATCCGGCGACCCCGACACTTTTATATCGAAAGATGTATTGAGCGGCTATGCGCAAAAAGGTCCTTTTATTAGTGGCTCTTCGGTAACAATTTCGGAATTAAACCCTAAATTGAGCCAAACCGGTAAAACCTTTTCTACTACAATTGCCAACAATAGCGGTAATTTTGAAAAACGTGATATTGAAGCAGTTTTACGCTATGTGGAACTGAAAGTTGACGGCTATTATTTCAATGAAGTATTGGGCGAAACGTCTTCGGGAGCATTAACATTGTATGCTTTAGCCGATATTAAAGATGCCAATTCGGTAAACGTAAACGTGCTTACTCATTTAGAAAAACCTCGTGTGGAATATTTGGTAAAACAAGGGAAAAATTTTGCCGCAGCAAAACAACAAGCACAACGTGAAGTGCTTGCCATATTTGGTTTTGAAAATTCTGAAAATTCTTCGGAAACATTGGATTTAACCAATAATGCAGCCTTATTGGCAATTTCTTGTATTTTGCAAGGCTATTTAAGCACCGGCGATATGATGAATTTAATGGCAAACATTAGTGCCGATATTAAAGAAGACGGTACTTTGGACAATTCAGCATTAGGCGAAAAATTGACTAATAATGCCTACGCTGTTTCTCTTGCTTTGGCAGACATTCGCAGTAATATAACTGCCAAATACGCCGAGTTGGGTAGCAATGTAACCATACCCGATTTTGAAAGTTATGTATTGTCATTTGTAAGCAATGGAACGTATTCGCCAACATCTCTTATAAAATATCCGGCAAACACTTCGTATGGCAACAATATATTGTCAAATGCTGTTACTTCCGTAAACGATAGCGGTATTTACAGTATGGCTGCCGATGTTCCGAAAGGAATGAGTTTGAAAATTGTATTAAAAGGTGGAATATGGTATTATGAGGCACTACCTTCCGGTCCAATCAATTGGAGTATAACTCAATATGACTTCAGCAATCGACGCCAGGAATTTACTGTAACAGAAAACGGAAAGCCTTGTGATTTGAAATTTATCATACATAGCAGTGAAAATACTCAGCCATATATTACAATTGAATATTATGAAAACGGAGCTTCTACGCCAACAAAAGTTAAAAATCTGCTTATAGAAGGTTATAATTCTGTACCAATTGATAATGATACATTAAGATAAGAAAGACAAATTATTCATTTCTTTAATCCCTCAAATAAAATTGTAAAATTCGTTTGAGGGATTATTTTTGTATGCATTCTAAACTCTAATCCCTATACTCTAAACTCTATTCACTAAACCTACCCCGCCCAACTTTCCCTATCCAAACTACGATACTGAATAGCTTCGGAAATGTGGTGTGCTTCAATGTTTTCGCTACCGTCCAAATCGGCAATGGTGCGCGAAACTTTTATAATTCTATCGTAGGCGCGCGCCGAAAGACCGAGTTTTTCCATAGCCTGTTTCAAAATGCTTGAACATTCGCTATTGAGTTCGCAGTAAGTTTGCAGCATTTTTGTGTCCATTTGCGCATTGCAGTAAATTGCGGAATTTTCAAAACGCTGCTGTTGCACTTCGCGCCCACGAATAATTCTCTCACGAATTTCGGCGCTTGTTTCGGCAGTTTTTTTGCGTGTGAGTTCTTCAAACGGCACGGGAATTACCTCAATATGAATATCTATGCGGTCGAGCAGGGGACCTGAAATACGGTTTAAATATTTTTGCACCACACCGCTGCTGCACACGCAATCTTTTTCGGGGTGGTTGTAGTAACCGCACGGGCACGGGTTCATCGAAGCTATGAGCATAAAACTTGCGGGGTAATCAACGCTAAACCGCGCACGTGAAATATTGATTTTTCTATCTTCCAACGGTTGGCGCATTACTTCGAGCACGGTGCGTTTAAATTCGGGCAATTCGTCTAAAAAAAGTACGCCATTGTGCGCAAGCGAAATTTCGCCCGGCTGCGGAAACGAACCGCCGCCAACCAAAGCAACATCGCTCACGGTGTGGTGCGGCGAACGAAATGGTCGTTGTGTCATCAACGAAACTTGCGTGCCCAATTTGCCTGCTACTGAGTGAATTTTGGTAGTTTCCAAAGCCTCGTGCAGTGTGAGCGGCGGCAGAATTGAGGCTATTCGTTTAGCAAGCATGGTTTTTCCTGCTCCGGGAGGACCTATCATTATAATATTGTGTCCACCGGCAGCGGCAATTTCGAGCGCGCGTTTCACATTTTCCTGCCCTTTTACATCGGCAAAATCAAATTGCGATTCGTTTATATGATTGAAAAATTCTTCACGAGTGTTCACAACCGTTTTTTCCAATTGTGCTGTGCCGTTGAAAAAATCAATCACTTCACGCATGCTTTCCACGCCGTACACGTCTAAATTATTGACCACAGCAGCTTCGCGGGCATTTTCTTTGGGCAAAATAAAACCGGTAAAACCATGTTTGCGAGCCTCGATAGCCATAGAAAGCGCGCCTTTTATGCTGTGCACGCCGCCGTCGAGCGACAGTTCGCCCATTATCAAGTATTTATCAATATTTTCGTAACGCATTTGTTCCGATGCTGCCATAACTCCCATGGCAATGGTTAAATCGTAAGCCGTGCCTTCTTTGCGAATATCGGCAGGTGCCATATTGATAGTAATTTTTTTACCGGGCAGTTTATAGCCCACGCTTCGCAACGCCGATTCTATGCGCTGCTGACTTTCTTTTACGGCATTGTCGGGCAAACCGACGATAAAAAAATTGAACCCCGTTACAACATCGGTTTCTACGGTTATTATGCGAGCGTCTATGCCATTTACGGCGCCGCCAAATGCTTTTACGAGCATATTTTTTAGTGATTAAAAAGCCCCTCCCCAACCCTCCCCTCAAGGGAGGGAGCTTGGAACTGTGGTTATTTATTAATTCTTGTGTCTAAAAGTCTCATATCTAAAATTCCTGTTCTATACGTTGAATAAGAGTGTGAATGATTTTTATGTGAATTTCCTGTATTCTATCGGCATAGCCTTGGTGCGGCACACAAATAGAATAATCGGCTTTTCCGAGCAATTCGCCGCCCGATTTTCCGGTAAGTGCAATTGTGATAACACCATGATTTTTAGCTTCTTCTATCGCTCGCAGTATATTTTGTGAATTGCCCGATGTGCTGATTGCCAGCAAAATATCACCTGGTTTTGCTACGGCTTGAATGAAACGGGCGAACACTTCGTCGTAACCAAAATCATTGGCAACGCACGAAATAAACGATGAATCGGAAATTGCAATAGCAGGCAAACCTTTGCGGGTTTCTCGAAATCTGCCGGTTAATTCTTCGGCAAAGTGCATGGCGTCGGTCATGGAGCCGCCGTTGCCGCAACTGTAAATGCAATGTCCGGTGCGTATTGCCGCAATCATACATTGGGCAATTTCCTCCAAATCGTTGTAAATATTGGGAATTGCCATAAAATTGCACAACACGCTGTGTGCTTCGGAGAATTCTTTTTCAAATATGGTCATATATTAGGGGTTAGGATTGTAATGTGCCAATTAAATAATATGCCAATGTGCCAATAAAGTAATGTGGCAATTACATATTTTTTATCTGTATCTAATTTTTTAATTGACATATTGTAAATTGTCTTATTATCTCATTGTCGTATTGGCATATTATTTTTTCTGTAATTCCACCCGTTCCACTCTACGCATTCCTTTTATTTTTTGCAATTTTACCATTAAATTGTTCAAATGCGATAAATCAACTACATACAAGTCGAGTGTTCCTTGAAATATATCTTCTATTGATTCAATTTGCACATTGCGTATGTTTATATTCAATTGTTCGCTAATTACGTTCGCTATATCTCTCAGGACGCCAATGCGGTCTTTCCCGTCTAAGCGAATACTTACCAAAAAGGCATTGGAGTGTGAATTTTTCCAGCGCACTTCGTAGGCTTTGTGCAATAGTTGCAATTCAATAGCTTGCGGACAAGTGCTTTTGTGCAACACAAAATTCATGTCGGGTTTAAATGCAATCACGCTATCGCCGGGGATTGGGTGGCAACATTGAGCTATGGTGTAATCGGAATTATTGCTGTGCAAAATTTGTATGGTATCGTCGGGCTCTTGTTTTTCGGTTTTTTCTTCTTTTGAAAAAATTTGCGGTTTCAAAAACCGGATAATTTTATTTGTCCGTTTTCGTGTGGCACATTCTATAATTTGTGCTTCCGAAAAGATACCTTGTGCAATTTTTTCGTAAAGGTCGTCTTTGTCAATACAATCCAATCCTTTAAGTAATTTTTCGTAAACGGTATCTGTTTCCTGTAATTTTTTGTTGTGTAATATGGTTTTCAACATTTTTTGCCCTTGCGCCACAAGTCGTTTTTGTTCCGATTTGAATACTTGTTTAAGCGCTTTACGAGCTTTTGTTGTGGTAATTATGTTCAGCCACTCTTTTTGCGGTCGTTGCGTTTTCGAAGTTAGGATTTCAATTTGGTCGCCGCTTTGAATTTTATAATCCAAACTTACGGTTTTGGTTTTATTTATTTTTGCTCCAATGGCATGATTGCCGATTTCTCTGTGCACTTCGTAAGCAAAATCAAGCACTGTGGCGTTGGTCGGGAAACGATGCATAGCGCCTTGGGGCGTGAATGCAAACAAATCGTTGGAAAGCAAATTGAGTTTAAAATCGTCGAGAAACGAAAGCGAATCGGAGTCGGGGCTCGACAAACTACTGCGCACACGCTCCATCCACACTTCGAGTTGGCTTTTCTCGTACCCATCTAATTTTTTATATTTCCAGTGAGCGGCATAGCCTCGTTCGGCAATATCGTTCATGCGCTCGGTGCGAATTTGCACTTCTACCCAATTGCCGTCGGGACCCATTACTGTGGTGTGCAAGGCTTCATAGCCATTGTCTTTTGGTGTTGCAATCCAATCACGCAAACGCTGAGGATTGGGTGTATATTTATCGGTTATAACCGAATATACTTTCCAACACATTGCTTTTTCGTCTTCGTGTGCTACATCGGTCAAAACTATTCGCACAGCAAACACATCGTACACGTGTTCAAACGGCACATTTTGTTCTCGCATTTTATTCCAAATCGAAGTTATTGATTTCGAACGACTTGAAATATTGTATTTTATATTTTCTTGTTCAAGAGTGAACATTATGGGCAAACAAAAACGATTGAGATAGTGCACTCGTTTTTTTTCGCTATTTTTCAATTTTTTTGAAATATCGTTGAAAATAGACGGTTGTAAGTATTTAAGGCATAAGTCTTCCAACTCCATTTTTATATTGTAAAATCCCAACCTGTGAGCCAATGGAACAAATAAGTTTAAAGTTTCATCGGCTATGCGCACTTGTTTATCGTGCGGCATGGAATCGAGCGTGCGCATATTGTGCAGGCGGTCGGCAATTTTGAGTAAAATCACACGTACATCGTCGGCTATGGTAAGAATTATTTTTTTAAAATTCTCAGCCTGACCGGCTTGCGTTTTCAGTGCATCTCTAATTTTGGTAAGTCCGTCAATAATGTGCGCTATTTTTCCGCCAAACATATCGGCAATGTCTTCAAGAGAAAGGTCGGTATCTTCCACCACATCGTGCAGCAGTGCGCAAATTACCGCAGTTGCACCAAGTCCAATTTCGCTCGACGCTATTTTGGCAACTTCTATGGGATGCAAAATATACGGCTCGCCCGATTTGCGCCGGCTGCCATTATGAGCCCAATTGGCAATATCAAACGCTTTGCGCACAAGCACTTCGGTCTCTTTATTTTGCGTACATTTAGGACAACTTTCGAGTATATTCTCAAATTCTTTCTCTATATTATCTTTTTCTTCTTGCGAAAATTCTGCCATAATCGTTCTGTTTACATCACAGCAAATATAGATTTTTTTTGTTTACGAGAACAATTACTTTGTAAATTTCCCCAAAAAACTACCAAAAACAAAATCCTTTTATTATCTTTGTACTAATTTCAAAAGCATATTCTTTATCAGTCAAACGATGCTATTGAATTGGAAGTGTTGATTGAAAATGAAATGGTATGGTTGTCGCTTGGGCAAATGACAATGCTCTTTAATAGAGATAAATCTGTGATTTCGAGACACATACGAAACGTTTGTAAAGAGGAAGAATTAGATAGATGGGCAACTGTTGCAAATTTTGCAACAGTTCAAAATGAAAACGGAAGATTGGTTGAACGCCAAATTGAATATTACAGGAAAAAAACTTTTTGCTTTCAATAAAATGGAAATGACAACAAGCGAATTATTGAAAAATATTTTCTGATTAACACACTAACGATTTAAAAAATAGTACATTTGCTCAATTATAAAACCACTAAAACCCACCCGCCTATGAAAAGAATAGCGTAATAATACGCACGTTTTAAGAATTTTATGGAAAATAATATTGATGTTTTTGGGGAAACATTGCAAAAAATTCTTGTGGGGAGGAAATTGATGTATCAAATTAAGTAAGAATTTAATCATTCAGTTTGTTGTAATTTCAAAAATAATACTACCTTTGTGGCGTTGAATTTGTAACACTTTTATCATATTTGTGTAACAAAAAACTTTTATAAATAAGATGCAAAGTATTGATACACAAATAGAAAAGAAGATAAAGCAAAACAAACGAGGAAAAATATTTTTCGGTGAAGATTTTGCGAAATTCGGTTCGCCCGATGCAATCCGTGTGGCACTGCACAGAATGGTAAAAAAGGGTTTGCTCACTCGTGTTGCTTTTGGTATTTACTATTACCCAAAGCACGATACGGAATTACACGGCTATGTTTTCAAAGATACTCCAAGCATTGAGGAAATTGCCCGCGCAATCGCAAAACGCGATAAATGCCGCATTGTTCCAACGGCTTCGCACGCACTGAATATGCTTGGACTTTCTACACAAGTACCTATGAATGTGGTATATATTACCGATGGCGCGCCTCGAAGAATTAAGGTTGGCAAAGGGCGCGGCATACTGTTCAAACACACTTCCGACTTGAAACGCCTGTCGTATAAATCTCAAAAATTAATGCTTATTGTTTCCGCATTGCGCGAAATTGGCGAAGGCAGAATGACAGACGAAGAAAAAGAAATCATAAAAAAACATTTTTCAACCGTTTCAAAAAAAGAATTTGAAACAGATATAAAATTAATTCCTGTTTGGATTAGAAAACTTTTATTGTCGTTATGAAATATTTGCAATTAAACCGCGAGCAACAACTGTTGCTTTTGGACGAAACACATAAGAAAACCAACCTTTTAGAAGTTATCATTGAAAAAGACGAATGGGTTACTGCCGTACTTCGCGCCTTGTTTTCATTGCCTTACGCCGAACATTTGCTGTTCAAAGGCGGCACTTCGCTGAGCAAATGTTGGAATCTGATAGAGCGATTTTCGGAAGATGTTGATATTGCGATAAACCGTGAATTGTTGGGTTTTTCAGGCGAATTGTCGAACAATCAAATCCGCAACAAATTACGCAAAACTTCCTATTTATTCATAAAGGAAAAATTAGCGCCGGATTTAGCCGAACAAATGGAAATTCAAGGAATAAACTCCGAATTATTTTCTGTGAATGTCGAATTTTCGGAAGATAGTACCAAAGACCCTGTAATAGTGGAAGTTGCCTATAATTCAATAATTGAAGGACTTACCTATATAGCCCCTGTTGTAAAACTTGAAATTGGCTGCCGTTCAATGCGTGAGCCGTTTGAACAGGTTACAATACAGTCGCTTATTGACGAAACTTTCCAAAATACAGCATTATCGAGCAAATCGTTTGAAGTAAATGCCGTAGTGCCGCAACGCACGTTTATTGAAAAATTGTGCCTTTTACAGGAAGAATTTGCAAAACCGCAGGCACTTGTACGCGCTAACCGAATGAGCCGCCATTTATACGACATTGTAAAAATGGCAGATTCACACATTGCAGACAAAGCATTTGCAGACAAACATTTATGGACTTCGGTAGTTGAACACAGGCAGAAGTTTGTCAAAATGAAAGACTTTGATTACAACCTGCTTAAACCCGAAAATATCAGTATAATTCCCCCCGATTTTATTATTTCAGAGTGGCAACAGGATTACGAAACAATGCGCGAAACAATGATTTATGGCAATTCGCTATCATTCAACAAATTGATAGACAAGATAAAGCACCTTAACGAGAAAATAAACAGGATTGATTGGTAAGTTTTTATTTCTCCAATCTCCCCCAATGGCATTTGGGTATTTATACTTCGGAATTTACAAATCCTCTAACAAACTTTTAAATACCCACACAAAACAAAAAATAACAGCCCAAACAAAATATTCCCGAAGTAATAATTGTTATTATCAAAATATTACTCTACTTTTGTAGGAGTTATTCATACAAAAAATATGCACAATTTTTACCCCAATATCAATACACACAAACTTGGTAGTAAGCTAACTATCAACGCTTTGCGCTATATAAACGGGGGGGGGTAAATCGCTCATTATCAGCGAATTACACAATTCGTCATAATTCCTCATAACAAAAAAATCCTTTACCGGAAACGAATGTTCGTTTTCTGTAAAGGATTTTTTATTGTCCGCCCCTACAAAAAAATCAACCGAATAAACTTTTCCAAAGTTCTAAAACTTTGGAAAAGTTATACAACAAAATAAAAAAAACTCAATAATTTCTTTTAAATCCAATTCAACATGAAACCAAAAAAACTACTCACAATCGCACTATTCGCCCTGCTCGCAGCGACGCAGGCATGGGCGCAACCAATCTGGAACGGCACCACAGCCACCAACTGGACAGGCTCCGGCAACTCCGAAGCCGACCCCTATCTGATTACCACCGCCGAACAATTAGCGGGGCTTGCAGCACAAACCAAAGCCGGAAACACCTTTAAAGGCAAGTTTATTAAACTTGCCAACGATATTTGGCTAAACGCGCCCAATACGCCTCGCGACGACCGCAACGAATGGCAACCGATAGGCGACTTTGAATATGTTGATGCGGGCGTAAAAAACGAGAAAGGGGAACTGGAATATGTTGTAGGAACAATGTTTAGCGGCACATTCGACGGTGGCGGACACACCATTTACGGTGTGTCTAATAACGACAGTATTCCCGATAACAGCGATTGGTACGATTGGGGAAACTGGTACTTTGGTGCGACATTGAATTTTGAAGGTTTTTGTAGCGGATTTTTCGGACGCATAAACAGCGATGCAACTATTCAGAATCTTAACCTCAAAGATGTAAATATAACAGGTTGTTACGATGTTGCCGGATTGGTTGCCACGAACAATGGTACAATACGCAACTGTAGCGTTGTGGGAGGTGTGGTAACGACAAGCACCGATGGTAGTGCAGGGGACGGAATTGCAGGAATAAATAACGGAACAATAGACAACTGCTTTGCCGATGTAGAAACAATAGGTTGGCGAGTTAGCGGATTTGTTGGGAACAACGAAGAAAATGGCACAATAACCAATAGTTCGGCAGCGGGCAATGCGTTTAATTGGTCTGAAAAATCTAACATTATTTCCGGTTTTGTCTGCGTTAACGCCGGGTTTATCAACAACTGCTACTCTACGGGAAACGTAACGAATAATGCAGGTAATACAAATGCCGTTGGCGCAGGATTTGTAGGAGTAAATCAAGAAACAGCTATCATTACCAACAGTTACAGCACAGGAAACGTAAGTGGTGCTATGGACGGCGTCTACAGCTTCGGCGGCGGTTTTGTAGCTGAGAATCGCGGCTATATTGCCAACTGTTACGCTCTGGGTGATGTAAGTGCTAATTGCAGGGGATTTGCGTGGACAAATTCACATTATACCACAGATTGGTCGCTAACCGGCAACACGAATGCAACAATTATTAACTGTTTTTATGCCGGTAATTCCCTTACTATGAATGGATTTACCAACCGCAGCGGTATTTTAATCAACAATTATTTCGATGTTAAAAAAAGCGGATTTGATGTTGAAGACGGCGGTGAGCCGCGCACAACCGAATATATGCAATCGCAGGCATTTGTCGATACGCTTAATATGTTTTCGGCGTTGTTCGGATTGAATACTTGGGTACACACACCCGGCGAATACCCAAAACCAAGCGGAACGGTTGCAACCAACCTGAGCGATTATCTGAAAGGCGGCGCTGGAACAGAAAGCAACCCCTATTTAATTGAAACAAAAGAACAGCTTAGCAATTTTGCCACGTATGTAAATAAAGGGCATTGGTTTAACGATGAATACATACAAATGACAGCCGATATTGCTTGGAGTAACACGCCACGCGAAGAATGGGGTGCAAACCCGCCACCTTCGTTTAAACCCATAGGACACCGATTTACCAAAGCCTACACGGGCACTTCTTCTATAAGTGTAGTTTCCAAACCATTTTGTGGTACATTCAACGGCAGCGGTCATACAATCAGTAATTTGCGCATCAATAGTAATACCGATAATCAAGGATTATTCGGTTATGTGCATTATGGCGTTATCAAAAACCTCAACATAGAGGGAGCGTATGTAAGAGGCAATTTGAACGTTGGCATACTTGCCGGTATGGTTGACCAAGGAACTATTGATAATTGCCACTCCACCGGAGAGGTTTTAGGTGCTGTGTTACCAAGCAGTACTCCAATAGGCGGATTGGTTGGAGCATTTGACGTTTCGCAACTTCGTTTATTTGCCCCAAAAGAAAATTTCCAACATACTATAAAAAACTGTTACTCTACGGCAGAAGTAAAAAATGTTACTTCCGGCGCGATTGCAGGCGGAGGATTGCTTGGTGGGGCTTCGGCAACCGCCTCTATCGAGAACTGTTATGCAATGGGAGGATTACATTTAATAGGCATTAGTCAGGCTTATCAAAAAAACACTTACACCACCACCACTACCAAGCCAACCAATTTCTATTCAGATAGATTTAGCAATGTTTTTTATCAAAGCAATGATGCTCCTATTGACAAAGAAGAACGAAAACCACGAACAAAGGAGTATATGCAAAGCAAATCGTTTGTAAACGAATTGAATTACCCTGCCGCCGTGAATAACGCCACAGAAGAATGGAAATACCTGTATTGGCAATATAACGAAAACGATTATCCTACATTTACCGCCATTCTTCCGCCAACTGTTACGGTAACATTCGTGAGCAATGGCGGTAGCGAAGTCGTGGCGCAACCGGTGCTTGCCGGCAGCCACCCAATTGCGCCGCCTGCGCCCACACTCAACGGCTTTACTCTTGCCGGCTGGTACACCGATGAAGCATTGGAAAACCTGTTTACATTCGGCACTGATGTAATTGACAACAATATAACGCTTTATGCCAAATGGGCGCCAAACTTTGCTCCCGACATAACGTGGTACACCGAAAATACGCATCTGAACGAATTTACCATATATACAGTGGAGCAACTCGCAGGCTTGGCGGCTCTTGTAAACGGTACTACATCGTGGGGAGTATTCGATTTTAAGGGAAAAACGGTAAATTTGGGCAACGATATTGCCATAAACGATACCACAAATTGGCAACAGTGGGGCATTAATCTCACGGCACAGTCGTGGACGCCAATAGGTGTAAATTATATGCAAGGATTTGAAGGAACATTCAACGGCAAGGGGTACACGGTAAGTGGCGTGTATATCAACAGTTACAATGGCACTAATTTGGGATTGTTTGGTTCTATTGGTGTCAATGGGGTAATAAAAAATCTTGGCGTTGTTGCGTCGTATGTGAGGGGAAGTACTGAACTTGGAATTTTAGCAGGACGAATTGATGGAGGCACAATAACCAATTGTTACGCTGTGGGAAATGTGGTTTCAACAAAACTTGTTTCAAGTTATATGTCTGACAGTAATGCCGGTGTATTAGTAGGCACAGCATTTAATGCAAAAATAGACAACTGTTATGCTATGGGAAGAGTAGAAGGAGGTCGCTACATTGGTGGATTAGTTGGAAACACTCCCACTACCGGTGTTACTACAATAACCAATTGCTACGCAGTAGTAGCAGTAACAGGCAAATCAGATGTCGGCGGATTAAAAGGCTACCCCAATGCAACTACGGCTATACCCAACTCCTACTACGACAGCCAAATAAGCACCCTAACCACCACAAACGCCTCAGCCAAAGCAACACTCTCAATGAAACAAATAGCAACTTTTGCAGGTTGGGATTTCAACACAATTTGGGGCAGAAACGACAACATCAACGGCGGTTACCCATATTTACGTATGGGCAAAACCGAGCCGAACGATGCCGATAAAACGGTTACCATTACATTTAACAGCAACGGCGGCAGCGCAGTTTCGCCCGCTTCAACGGTGGTAACCATTGGGCAAAAACTAAGCAAACCGGCAAATCCTACACGCGCAGGATTGGAATTTGCAGGCTGGTTTTCCAATAAAGAACTGACCCAAGCGGTAGATTTCAGCGCCGATATTACATACGAAAAAGACACCACGCTCTATGCCGGTTGGCTTATTACTCTTATCAACACCACTTTCGCCACCGAAGAATCGGTAAGCAACTGGGGGCTTAAAGGCGTAACTTGGAACAGCAGTACAAAATTGAGCTTTATCATCAGTGGGGCAACCGCCCAGGTGATGCCCCTGCTGCCTCAAAATAAAACGAATTTGAGCGTGGAACTTACAACCGTAAACGGCGCTTACTTAACCATGCAGACCTCGCCCGATAACGTTGATTATGCCGATTACGGCAAAGTTACCGCCAACAATGCAACTTCCACAGCTACCATTGCACTGCCCGACAGCACGCGCTACATTGCATTCACATCAACCGGAACTAACACTCCGCGATTGACCGCCTTGAAAGTAAAATGGATTCTCGGCAGCGAAGACCCGTTTACCACCGTAACCTTCGACGGCAACGGCGGCTTGAACAAAAGCGATGGCACTCCTTACGCACAGCAGGTAACGGTTGTAACGGGTATGCCGGTACAATTGCCTGCCGTTCTGCCTGTGAAACCCGGCGAGATAATCGAAGGCTGGTATTTTGATACCGAATTGACCAAGCCGTACAGTTCCAAAACAGAGATTTTGGGCGCAACCACCATTTATGCAAAATGGAAATCGGGCTACATGGACGTAACATTCGAGAGCAACGGCGGCAGCGCTGTTGCACCAAAAAGCGTATTTATGGGCGAAAAGGTAACTGCGCCTGCAAATCCTACCCGCGCGGGTTACGTTTTTGTACGCTGGTGTACGGACGAAGGGCTGACCACCGCATTTAATTTTACCGCCACAGTAATTACCGAACCTGTTACACTCTATGCGGCGTGGAACGTGAGCTATTATGTAAGCATAAATTCGCAGGCAGAAGTAAGCAATTGGACGCTCGGCGACGGCGTAACATATAGCAACGGACAGCTGAATTTTACAAAAAGCGGGGCGTATATTGACCTTCCTGTGCTTCCTGCTTTAAGAAAAGGCATCACTATTACCATTACCGGAACATCGTACAATTATCTTTCGGTAGAGACGTCGGCAATTGGCGGCGTAGGTATGTATACTAATCAAGGCGCATTTACCACCGCCACCAAAAACCTGCCCGACAATACCCGTTATATACGAATTACTGCAACTTCCGCAATTTCCATTGCTTTAACTTCCATAAGAATATCGTGGCTGAACGACAGCGAAAACCCCGTAGCCACCGTAACATTTGAAACCAACGGCGGCAACGCAATTGCTCAGCGAGGCGCCATAAAGGGCATGACTTATGCACCGCCTGCACCCACAAAAACGGGGCATACGTTCAACGGCTGGTATTTGGACGAAGCGCTTGAAACCGGATTTTCAAACACTGTCATTATTCAGGACGACGCTTTTACGCTCTACGCAAAATGGACGCCGGAACTGCGCAAGGTAACATTTAACGCCAACAGCGGAACAGCCGTAGCACCAATTGACACCGATTACGGCACGCCAATAACCGAACCGGAAGAACCTACGCGAGCTAATTATATATTCCGTGGCTGGTACACCGACAATACAACCTTCCTAAAACCCTTTGATTTTGCAACGCCAATAACCGCCAACATAACGCTTTACGCGAAATGGGAGGCTCTGCTTTCGGTAGTGTTCAACACCGGCACCGGCGGAACGGTTATTCCCACACAGTGGGTAGAAACAGGCGCAACCGTGCCACAACCCGAAGACCCCGAAAGAGCGGGCTACCTATTTAAAGGTTGGGTTACAACATCGGGCGGCTCGGTGGAATTTGATTTTGCCAACCCAATTACCGTAAGCAGAACAATTTATGCAAGCTGGGCAATACTTCGCACAGTTACTTTCAACACCGGCACCGGCGGCAGCGAAATTCCCACACAATATGTAGAAAACGGCACACCGGCGCAACGACCGGAAGAAGACCCAACAAGAGCAAACTTTGTATTTAAAGGCTGGGTAACAACTTCGGGCGGAACAACAGCATTTAACTTTGCCAACCCAATTACCGCAAACACAACGGTGTATGCACGCTGGGCAGCAGCCTACGCAATCAGTTGGAGTGTAAACGACGAAATTGTTCAATCGGAATTTGTAGAGCAGGGCGTAATACCCACATTCAACGGCGAAACGCCCGAAAAAGAAGCCACAGCGCAATACAGCTACACGTTCACAGGTTGGTCGCCTGCAATTACAGCAGCCACCGCCGCGCGCACCTACACGGCACAATTCAGTCAAACACTCCGTTCGTACGATGTAATTTTCAACAGCAACGGCGGCAGCAACGTAGCAAAACAAACCGTAACCTACGGAAACAAAGCCACCACCCCAACTGCTCCTACAAAAGCCGACAGCACATTCGTAGCTTGGTATTCCAACAAAGAACTAACCACAGCGTTTAATTTCACAACCACAATCACAGGCGAAATTACGCTTTACGCCAAATGGGAGTGCGCCCACGATTTTAGCGTTCCCAACATGACGCTTGCCGCCACTTGTACCCTAAAAGGCGCAGGCTATTACACCTGTTCTTTCTGTGGAGCCACCGGCAGTAATTACGAAATTCCGGCAACGGGACACTCGTTTGGCGCATGGGCTATAACCACAGCAACTACCTGCCAAGCCAAAGGCACAGAAACAAGAACATGCAGCACATGCGGCGCAACCGAAACACGCGACATTCCACAATTGGCGCACACATTCGGCAATTGGGCTGTAACCACCGCCGCCACTTGCTCGGCAGCAGGCGAAGAAACACGCACCTGCTCAATTTGCAGCAAAGTTGAAACGCGCCCGATTGCACAATTGCCACACACTTTCGGCAATTGGACTGTAACCACTGCCGCCACTTGCGAAGCAAAAGGCACGGAAACAAGAACATGCAGCCAATGCAGCGCAACCGAAACCCAAGATATTCCCCAATTAACCGAAGGTTGCTGCGTGGGAATTGACGAAATTTCGGCAAACGAAATTATTGTGTACCCAAATCCTACGAAAGGGCAATTGACGATTTCGGGCGTAGAGACGCAATGCATTGCGTCTCTACCACAAACCGTAGAAATTTACGATAACACCGGTCGATTGGTGGAAACGTTGCAGGAGACGCGGCACGCCACGTCTCTACATGGAAACGGATTAACAATCGACATTTCCCACCTGCCAACCGGCATTTATTTCATACAAATAAACGGCAAACGGGTGAAGGTTGTGAAAAAATAGAAATTATTGTATTTTCATTTTCATGCCCTAAGAGGTTGTTTAAATTTCATAAAAAAATAGTAAAACCTGATTTTTACCTGATTTTGTTACAAAACAACCTAAGTAACTAAAATGTAATTCTTCTCCTAACCTGATTACCTGATTTTTAATCAGGTAATCAGGTTTTTATGAGTGTATTTCACAGATTACTTAGGTTGTTTTTTGAGAAAAATTAGGTTTAGGTATAACACAGATAATCATTTTAAATTATAATTTTCATTTGTGCAAACAGAGGGCAAACCACCAAGAAAACGCAGGCTTTTAAAAAGTTATCAATAGTTTATTACGAATAAATTAGTGTGTTTACAAAAAAATATTGTGTATTTCTTTCACTTTTAAAAAAAACTATTGTATCATTGCAAATTAAACACACGTCATGAGAAAAATTTTTATACTTTTCTTGCTTTTTGCTGTCCCGTTTGCAACACATGCTCAGCGTATATTTAATCAACATAAATATGAGCTTGTGGGTGGTGTTGGTCCCACGTTTTTTCTTGGTGATTTAGGGGGAGGTCCGGGTTTGGGAAGGCACTCAATATTAGATTTAGACTTTTTGTCGACTCGTATAGGCGGCTCACTTGGTATGCGTTATCTTTTAGATAACCGTTTTTCAATCTATACAGCCCTTACTGCGGGTCTGATTAGCGGTAATGATGAATTTACCGACGAACCTTCCCGCAATCGCCGCGACCTTACTTTCCGCTCGCCGGTTTGGGACTTTACTGCTCGATTGGAATATAAAATCAATCAAGAAACCCGTGGACATATTTATTTGTTGAAAGGTGTACGCGGGCAAAAAGGGAACAAATTTATATGGCGTGTCAATGCCGGTGTGGGAGTATTTTATTTCAATCCAAAAGCAGAATTCGAAGGCAAATGGTATGAATTGCAACCATTGGGCACCGAAGGGCAAAATTTTATGGCTACTCGTAAACCGTATTCACGAGTGCAAATGTGTATTCCGGGTGGTATAGAAGTTTCGTATGCAGCAAGCCGTTATTGGACATGGTCGTTTGAAATTGGACCTCGGTTTACATTTACCGATTATATCGACGATGTGAGTACTTCGTATGTTAATCCCGATTTGGTGGCAGGTCATGCTCCCGATGGTTATCCGAAAGAAGCGGCTCGTTATTTTTCCAATCCAAAATATGATGAAACAGACCCCGATAGAAATAGGTGGCTCAACGAAAAACGAGGAAATTCTTTCAACAACGATATGTATATAGTATGTTTATTCAAAGTACACTACAAAATGAAAGAAACATCAACCGGCGCACCTAAATTTACTCGATAATCTCTTTGAATTTATTAAAAAAATACTATTTATGCACATATTTACGTTTTAAGAAAATTTAACCTTTATTTTTGCGAAAAAATAGAGAGAACACTACATAAATATGACGGTTTGCAATGTGCGTAAAAAAATAATTGTAATAGCAACTATGCTATTACTTATGCCGTGTGCTTATTCGCAATTAATTCAAAATCATGCCTTAGGCTTTATGGTGGGCACTTCGCAATATAATGGCGATGTGAATATGACAAAAGCCTACTACAAACCTTTTCTTTCGGCTACGCTTATGTATAAATTACGTTTCAATTATCATTACGTAGCACGATTTTCGTTTACCTACGGCGAATTGCAAGGGCGGGATTTGGATTTTCCGAACAATTATCAGCAAAATCGCAAATATTCTTTTTCGCGTAACAGTATTTATGAAGGTGCGGCACTGCTGGAATTTAATTTTTTGGAATTTGCCTACGATGAAAAAAAATACAGGAAATCGAAACGGGAAAATTTTTTTAGTCCCTACGTTGTTGGAGGAATTGCACTTTTTTATGCCGACCAATCGGAATTTTACGATATATTTGCAATTCCAATGGGATTTGGACTGAAATATAGGGCTTCACCACGTGTGGAATTCAATGTGGAGTGGACTTTCCGCAAAACATTTACCGATAATTTAGATTTGTTGAATTCACGAATTCCTGACTATGATTTGTATAAACAAGTGTGGTTTAAAGAAACAAACGATTGGTATTCCATCTTAGGATTTTCAGTGCTTTTTGCATTTAAACAGAAACAAAATAGTTGTACATTTTACAATAAAAAACCTTATGAGCGTTTTATTAAAAAAAACAAAGGAAATAGAAAAAAATAACCTGCCGGCACACATAGCCATCATAATGGACGGCAATGGACGATGGGCGAAAAAACGAGGCAACATTCGTTTGCTTGGTCATAAAAAAGGTGTTGATACGGTCAATGAAATTGTAACCGCAGCAGCGGAGCTCGGTATTCAGTATCTTACGCTCTATGCGTTTTCTACCGAAAACTGGAGCCGCCCCAAAGACGAAGTGTTTGGGTTGATGGATTTGTTGGTAACGGCATTGGAAAATAATTTAAAAAAAATACAACAAAACAATGTAGTTTTGCGTACTATTGGCGATTTAAATGCGCTTCCACCAAAAACACGAGCAAAATTGAGCGACGCCTGCGAAAACACAAAGAACAACACCGGCTTGAATTTGGTGCTGGCACTCAGTTACAGTGCGCGGTGGGAAATTACGAATATGGTAAAAAGTATAGCGCAAGATTGCATTGACGGTAAAATTTCTGTTGAAAATATAGATAATACCATAATAAATTCACATCTTTGCACTCGGGAAATTCCCGACCCCGAATTGTTGATTCGCACCAGCGGAGAATACCGGATTAGTAATTTTTTGTTGTGGCAAATAGCCTACACAGAATTATATTTTACCGAAACTCTGTGGCCCGATTTTACAAAAGAAGAATTTTTGAACGCTATTGCTGATTTTCAGAATAGGGAACGGAGATTTGGGAAAACGGGGGAGCAAGTTAGGAATTAGGGAATAGGAGACAAGGAATTAGGAAACAAGGAGTTAAAAATTGAGAATTGAAAAATAAAATTATCACATTATAAAAAAACTGGATTGCTTCGTTCCTCGCAATGACGTACAAAAGAGCGTCATTGCGAGGAACGAAGCAATCCAGAAGAAAATATAAAAATGAAAAAAACATACATGAAAAAAACATTCGCCATAATTTTCGCACTGATTATAAGCTCGCTGGCGAGCATTGCGCAAAACAACCCTACATTACAAAATCCGCAAAAACTTACCATTGCCGACATTGCCGTTGAAGGTATTACATCTTTACAGCCCACGCCAATTATAAAAGCATCGGGCTTGCGTGTAGGGCAAAAAATTACTGTTCCCGGACCCGATATTACCGCAGCTTTAGAAAGATTATGGAACACAAATCTTTTTGCCGATGCGCAAATTTCGGCATCGAAAATCGAAAACGATAGCATTTATTTGGTGTTGCATTTGCAAGAATTGAGTCGTGTGGGCTCACTCACATTGACCGGATTGAAAAAAGGCGAGAAAAATGATTTGACGGAACGTATTAGTTTAAAGAAACATACGCAAATTACCGAGAGCCGCAAAAACGATACCGAACAATTAATTCGCAACTTCTTTTACGAAAAAGGGTATTTCAATGTGCAGATAAAAACTACCGAAGTGGTTGACACTACTCGCTTCAACGAAGCGAATATTACAATAGATGTTGATAGAGGCAAGCGAGTAAAAGTGCACGATATTGTGTTTGATGGCAATAAAGAATTGTCGGGCAAAAAATTACAGCGAGCAATGAAAAAAACCAAAAGAAAATCGTTGTTTATACTCAAACGTTCGAAATATATTCCCAAAGATTTCGAGGAAGACAAAAAAAGTTTGTTGGAAAAATACCGTAAATTGGGTTTCCGTGATGTGGTAATTTTGCACGACACCATAGAAAATTACGATGAAAACACTAAACTTATTCGCATAACTATTTCCGAAGGGCCGAAATATTATTTTGGCGATATTACGTGGTTGGGCAATACAGTGTATCCCACCGAAGTATTGCAAAAATTGCTGCGTATACAAAAAGGCGATGTTTACCGCGATGCCACGTTGCAGGAACGACTGTACGGCTTGGAAGGCGTGAGTTCTATTTATTTAGATAATGGTTATTTGTTTTTCAACGCCGAAGCCGTAGAACGCGATATTGTGAACGATACGGTTAATTTGGAAATTAGAATTTACGAAGGGCAGCAAGCAACAAATAATGAAATAATTGTGAAGGGCAACACCAAAACCAACGACCACGTAATTTACCGGGAAATTCGCAGTCGTCCGGGCGATTTATTCAGCCGCGCCGATATTATTCGTACGCAACGGGAATTGGCAATGTTGGGCTATTTCGACCCCGAAAACATGGAAATCAACCCAAAACCCAATCCGCAAAACGGAACAGTTGATATAGAATATGTGCTTACCGAAAAATCGAGCGACCAAATAGAAATTTCGGGCGGTTGGAGCGGCAGGTATATTATTGCTTCGGTACGGTTGATTTTGAATAACTTTTCGGCACGTAATATGTTCAACCCCGAAGCGTGGCGACCAATTCCTTCGGGTGATGGACAAAGTTTGAGTATAAGCGCCTCTGTCAATCCCAGATGGTATCAGTATTATGGTGTATCGTTTATGCAACCGTGGTTTGGCGGCAAACGCCCAAATACTATGAGTTATTCCGTGTTTGCAACAATTCGAGGTAACGGTTTGGAACGGGCAAGTATTAATTATGGTTCATGGACAACGTTGGGTGCAAGCGTAGGATTGGGACGAAATTTGAAGGTGCCCGACGACTTTTTCTCATTGTTTACCGAAGCGAGTATCAAACAGTATACATTAAAAAATTACGATGGTGCAGCATACGGTGGTTTGCCACGAGATTTTCCGAAAAATATTACCTCTCGAAGTTTAACGGTTGCCTCAACTTTGAGCCGTAATTCAATTGACCAACCCTTGTACCCGCGCAGAGGCTCTTTGTTCGCCGTTCGCCTCGAACTTACACCGCCATTCTCACTGTTCCGTTCCGATGCCGACAATCCCGACATAACAGCTGTTGACCGTTATCGTTGGATAGAATATCATAAATGGACATTCAAATCGAAAATTTACACTTCGATTTACCAAAATTTGGTGCTCGAAACTCGTATGGATTTTGGATTTTTGGGGTATTATAACAAAAATTTCCAATCGCCGTTTGAGCGTTTCGATGTGGGCGGCGACGGACTTTCGAATATGTACTATTATGGTATAGATATTGTGCCCATGCGTGGTTACACAGCAGGAGCTATTACACCTTTCGGCGAAACCGGAGCTAATTTGTACAATAAATTCTCTCTTGAATTGCGCTATCCGCTTACATTGAAACCTCAAGCAACTATTTATGTGTTGGCATTTGCCGAAGCAGCCAATGCGTGGATGAAATTTTCGGACTACAACCCATTCGATATAAAGCGCAGTGCCGGAGCCGGTATTCGCCTCATATTGCCAATGATAGGTTTGATTGGATTTGACTTTGGTTACGGTTTCGATAAAGTTGATAGAAAATCAGGCGTGGGCGGCTGGCAACCGAGTTTTGTGCTGGGGCAGCAGTTTTAAGAGAAGCCCCCTAAATCCCCCTCAAGGGGGACTTGGAGCCGCACAAACCTATAAAATTCCTGCAATAAATGAAAAAGATGCTTAAAAAAGAAACAAAATATATAAAATTAAAACAGTATAAACAATTAACCACGGTTCCCAAGTCCCCCTTGAGGGGGGATTTAGGGGGGCTTTTAATTCTATGAAAAAAATTCTTATCACACTCCTTGCGCTCTTCACACTCTCAGCAGTGTATGCGCAAAAAATCATGTATCTCGATAGCGAGTATATGTTGAATAAAATTCCGGCGTACAAAGAGGCGCAAAAACAGTTAGACAATCTTACCAAACAATGGCAAGCCGAAATTGAGGAACAAATGGCAGCGCTCAAAGCTATGAATAATCAATTTCAAGTCGATAAAATGTTGCTGTCGAACGATATGCGTGTAAAACGTGAGCAAGATATTGCCACCAAAGAAAAAGAAATACGGGAATTGCAACGCAAACGTTTTGGACCCGAAGGCGACCGTTTTAAACGTGAACAGGAACTGATAAAACCCATACAAGATGAATTGTATAATGCTGTGAAAGAAACCGCTCAGGCGCAAAATTACAACTTTATATTCGATGTGGCTACCGGCAAAATTATTTATTCCGACCCAAAATTAGATGTTAGCGATGCTATACTTAAACGAATGGGGTATATTAAATAATATGCCAATTCGTCAATATGCCAATTAATCAAATAAAATTCTATATTTGCAAAAAATAACTTATTAACTTTCTAACTTATTAACTTACAAACTAAAAAAATGAAAAACATTATTAAAATCACTTGCCTTGCGTTATTAATTGCAGTTCCAACTATGGTAAACGCTCAAAAATTTGCACACATCAATTTTGAACAATTAATAGACGCAATGCCCGAGAAAGAAAAAGCACTTGCCGATTTACAAAAAGAGTACAATGAAGTAAAAAATTTAATCGAAGAAATGTCGGTTGAATTTAACAAAAAAGTTGCTCAGGCGCAAAAAGATTACGAAAAATTGAGTGTAACTGCGCGACAAATGCTAGAACAAGATTTGCAAGAAACACAACAAAAAATTCAAGCGTATCAAATGAACGCCGAACAACAATTAACCCAACGCCGTGAAGATTTATTAAGCCCAATTTTAGATAAAGCCGAAGCTGCAATCAAAAAAGTTGGCGAACGAGAAGGTTTTATTTACATATTCGATGTAAGCAAAGGTTCGCAAGTATTGTTTTTCTCAACAAAAAGCAGTACCGATGTAATGTCGTTGGTAAAGAAAGAACTTGGAATTAATTAGTGGTTAGTGGTTAGTGGTTAGTTATTAGTTTATTAACCACTAATCACTAACCGTTAACCACTAATAAAATGAAAATTGGCATTTTTGATTCAGGTTTTGGTGGTTTGACCATTTTAAAAGAAATCAAGAGTCGTATGCCTGAATATTCCTACATTTATTTGGGCGACAATGCTCGTGCGCCGTATGGCACTCGTTCATTCGACACTATTTATAAATACACACTGCAAGCCGTTGAAAAACTCTTTTCGTTGGATTGCAATTTAGTAATTGTGGCGTGCAACACCGCTTCGGCAAAGGCATTGCGTACAATTCAGCAAAACGATTTGCCAAAATTTGGTGCCGATAAACGAGTATTGGGTATCATACGTCCCTGCACCGAAATTGCCGGACAGTTGACCAACACCAATTCCTTAGGAATATTTGCCACCGGCGGCACGGTTTCGTCGAAATCCTACGAAATTGAAATCAAAAAACTCTTCCCGTCTGTCAATGTTTTTTCCCACGCCTGCCCGCTATGGGTGCCGTTGGTAGAAAATGGCGAGGCTCAAAGCGATGGTGCCGATTTTTTTGTGAAACAAGAAGTTGATGCTTTGTTGCGCAAAAATTCTGAAATAGATACTATTTTACTCGCTTGCACCCATTACCCTTTGTTATTTGAAAAAATACGCAAACATACACCGGCACATATTCGCATTGTCAATCAAGGGGGAATTGTAGCCGAAAGTCTTTGTAATTATTTACAAAAGCACCCCGAAATAGAACAACAATGCGAAAAAAATGCCAAAATACAATTTTTCACTACTGAAAATAGCGAGCATTTCAATGCAATAGCATCGCTTTTTTGGGGAGAGGAAATTTGGTCGGAAACGGTGGAGATTTGAAACAAAACCGATGTGAGGTTTTTTGTTATTTATCAATCAACTTTTCCAAAGTTCTAAACTTTGGAAAAGTTTGTTCGTCAAAAACACGATTTTTTTCTGAAAATTTTACCAATTGAAAATTTGAGAAATTCCTTGAAAATTAACACATTTGTGTAATTTTGAACGGTAGAAAATCCTCTACGGAGTTAATTTTCAAATATAACAATGCTCAAAATTTGTAAATAATTTGCAAAATAACAGTATGAATTCTTGATTTTTATATTATATATGTATATATTTGTAAATCATTTACAAATTCAATAGGATTATGTTAATAAATTTCAGCATTCAGAATTTCGGCTCAATAAAAGACAAACAAACACTTTCTTTTGAAGCCGATAAATCCAAACATTTGGAAGATTATTATGTGATTAACACGAATGGCTTGCGTTTGCTCAAAATAGGGTTGATTTATGGGGCAAATGCTTCGGGGAAGACTACGATTTTAAAAGCGTTGGATTTTTTGCGGACGCTTGTTTTGAATCCTGCGATGAATAAGTTGGAATTTCTTATTTTCGAACCATTTAAGTTTGACGATAACACTCCTTACCAGAATACAATTTTTGAAATTGAATTTATTCAAAATGATGTGCGATATTGTTATGAAGTAGAATTAAATACCAATGCTGTTGTTCGGGAAGAATTATTCGCATATAATCCAAAAAAATCTAATATTTTCAGTCGAATAACAGATTTACAAAATGAAGCAACAAAAATAAAATTTGGCAATAAAATTAAAATTGATAAAGTTACTGAACGCCAATTTGAAAATATAACACTTTGGAATAATACGGTCTTGGGGGGATTTTTGAAAATAAACGTTGCTTTAAAGGAATTGAAAGATGTAACAGATTGGTTTAAAAACTATTTGTATGAATTAATAATGCCTAATATTCCACTTAAAGAACTTATTGATTATGGATTTGACAATGCAAAAACAGAAAAAAAATTAATTATTGATATTTTAAAAAAAGCCGATTTTAATATTTCAAATTTTGAAGTAAAAGAAGAAAATGATATTTGGGGTTTAATCAAATCATTAAATCTTCCAAAAGAATATTTGGACGAATTTAGAAAATCAGAAATCTCTATCGAAATAGAGAATCAGTTAAGAAAAGAAATTCAACAAACAGGTATTCCTACAATAATTTTTGAACATACCATAAATGGTAAAAATTATTTCTTGGATTTTGAATTGGAATCTTTGGGAACCCAGCGATATTATGTTTTTGCTTGCCTTTTAAGTAAATTAATCGGTAAGTCCATTTTGTTATCCATTGATGAATTAGAATCTTCCTTACACCCCGATTTATTTCAACATTTTTTGTTATCATTTTTGATTAATTCCAAAAAATCGCAAATTATTGCAACTACACACAATCGTGAAATTTTGAACGATAAAGATATTTTCCGTCCCGATGCCATTTGGATTACCGATAAAGATAATGAAAATTGTGCAACAGAGTTGTATTCGCTTGCCGATTTTGGCTCGTCGGTAATTCGCAATACAACAAATATCTTTAATGCTTATAAGATTGGGAAATTAGGAGGAACACCAAATTTAGGAAGTTATTATATCAATATTGACAATGAATAGAAGTAAGAGAAAAATAGTGCCGCAGAAAAAATCGGTATTCTCATTTGTCGTTGATGGTGAGTGTGAATATTGGTATTTGCAAATGCTGAAAGACAACGAAAAATCACAGAAAATTCGTTTGTCGCCCGATATGTATAAATCGAATACTTTGGAGGGACAATACAAAAAAGTAATTGAGCTTGCTGAAGACAGTGAAAAAGTTTTTTGGATTGTTGATTTTGATATGATTTACAAAGAGACAAAAGAAAGGAAATCAGGTCAAACAAGTAAACTAACCAAATTTAAAGAATTGTATCGGAAAGCAAAACGATGTTCTAATGTTGAAATTATTGTCAATAATCCGTGTTTTGAATTTTGGGTGTTATTGCATTTTTGCCATACAACTCGTTTCTATGAAAATTACAAAATATTACTTCCCGATTTGCAAAAACACCTTGATAATTACGTAAAAACAGAAAACTATTTTGTAAAATCAGATATTTACAAAAGATTAAAACCAAATTTGCAAATAGCAATTTCTAACTCTAAAAAATTAGGCGAATTTGATTTTGAAAACATAGAAACCGGCAAAGCAGAAATGTACAAGATTTTCAAAGAATTAGGATTATAAATTTTAAATTTACCCATTATGACAACACTCAACGAACAAACAATTATACGCCAAACAGTGCTCAATGTAGCACAATCAATGGTAGCAGCTGCAATTACAGCACCCAAAGCAAAAGGAATTTCGCACTTACACAGTTGCATAGTTTTAGACAACGATAAACAAGCCGTGATTGAAAAAATGCGTTCATTGGCGCAAGAATTTTCACTGCCAGGTTTTGAGCGAGATGCGCAAAACCTTGAAAATGCCGATGCGTTGGTACTTTTGGGTACAGATTTAGAGCCAATTGGCTTGAAATTCTGCGGTATGTGCGGATTTGAAAATTGCGAGGCAAAACGACAACACCCGCATATTCCCTGTGTATTCAACCCGGGTGATTTGGGCATAGCACTTGGCTCGGCAGTAAGCGTGGCTATGGACAATCGCATTGACAACCGCATATTGTATTCGGCTGGGCAGGCGGTTTTACGTATGAATATTTTTCCTTCTTCGGTAAAAATAATTTACGGTGTAGCGCTGAGCGTAAGCAAAAAAAATATTTTCTTTGACCGATAAAAAACGCATAAAATGTTTTGCATAATATACAAAAATATGTATCTTTGCAAACTAAAAATTACATGGTGGTTGTAGCTCAGTTGGTTAGAGCACTAGGTTGTGGTTCTAGGGGTCGCCGGTTCGAACCCGGTCTCCCACCCAAAGAGAAGTTATCGGAATTGTTCGGTAACTTTTTTTGTTCGTTCTCCGTCGTCATTCCTGCGCAGGCAGGAATGACAGAAAATACAGAAAAAAATGCACATGAAAATACACCATAATTTCGACACCTTTCACGCTCACAATCCAATTGTAACTATTGGAATGTTCGACGGTGTGCATGCCGGACATCGCAGTATTCTTGCGCAGTTGCAACACTTGAAAAAATTACATAACGGCGAATCGGTACTCATAACATTTGACCCGCACCCGCAAATGTTGTTTCGCACAAATCCGAATTTCGGTATTCTAACCACTATGGACGAAAAACTTGGGCTTCTCGCCAAAACAGGTTTAGACCATTGTATAATAGTGCCATTCACGCAGGAATTTTCACAACTGAGCGGCGAAGAATATATTGAAACCATTCTTTACAAAGGCGCACAAGCGCACACGGTTGTTATTGGTTACGACCATAATTACGGTAAAAATGCTTCCGGAAATTTTGCACTTATGCAAAAAATGGGTGTAAAATATAATTTTGCAGTCGAAGAAATTCCGGCTTTTGATTTGTATGAAATGCACGTGAGTTCTACAAAAATACGCAAAGCCCTGTACGAGGGCAATGTGGAACAAGCCCGTGAATTTTTAACCTACCCCTATTCGCTTTCGGGAACAGTGGTGCAAGGCAAGCAAATTGGGCGTACAATTGGTTTTCCTACGGCAAATATTGCTATCGAAAATACATTGAAAATTATTCCGGCTATTGGCGTATATGCCGCTCGTGTAGAAATTGCTAATCAACACTGCAACGCTGTGGTAAACATTGGCACCAATCCCACAATTGCCGCCGGACTTGCGCAAACTATCGAAGTACATATTTTGGATTTCAATACTGATATTTACGGTAAAAATTTACGTGTGCACTTTGAAAAACGCTTACGAGGACAACAGAAATTTGCTTCGCTTGGGGAATTGCAACGAACTATACAGTATGATATTGAAAATGCGAAAAAGTTTGTCTGAATTGTGATTTTACATAAAAATTGTCAATCAATTGACAATTTTTACGTTAATTTTGTCAATTGATTGACGAATTTTCACAGCGTAGGGGCGAGATATTTTTCGCCCTAATAACAAAATTGAAAAACAGGACGAAAAATATTTCGCCCCTACAAAAACAACAAATATCTATTGAATATCAATCGAATATCTTAATATCTAAAATTATGAAACCCCGAACAAAAACAACCATACTATTTTTTCTCCTCTTTACCCCCCTTTGGGGGGCTGGGGGGCTTCTTCAAGCCCAAAACACCGACACCACCGACCAAGGCGTAATAATCAACGGCATACTGTGGGCAACACGCAACGTAGATGCCCCCGGAACTTTTGCCAAAACGCCCGAAAGTGCGGGAATGTTTTACCAGTGGAACAGGAAAATAGGCTGGAATGCTACCGATAGTATTGTAACAGGTTGGGACGATACCAACCCCGAAGGCACTACGTGGGAACGAGCAAACGACCCTTGCCCCACGGGCTGGCGAGTGCCGACAAGATGGGAACTGAACAGATTATTATACCTCCCGGAAGTGGCACAGAAATGGACTTCCCTAAACGATGTTGCCGGCAGTTGGTTTGTCGATAAAACTATTGGCGATTCTTTATTTATTCCGGTAGTGGGCAGCCGCCATAACGGTAAACTCGGCGGTAGTGCAGGTTCGTGGGGTTTCTATTGGAGCTGTACGCTCGACGAAAGTTACGAGGCAAAAGCACACAACGCGAACATCTGCCGTGTTGCACCGAGCGTGGTATCTAACAATCTCCGTAGCGGTTTTTCGGTGCGTTGTGTAAAAGAACAGCTTTCCGAACAGGAGAACAAAGTTTTACAGGATTATAAAGTTTTACAAGAGAACAGAAATTTGCAAAAAACCAAAACTCGCGATAGTCTTGAAAATCTTAAAATTCAGAAAGAAATTGAAAGCCGCAGAATTTTTAAAGAAATTGAAATTCAAAATAGAAAAGACAATACACTAAAAACACAAGCCGATACCACCGACCCGGGCGTAGAAATTAACGGCATAACGTGGGCGACGCGCAATATAGATACTTTCGGAATTTTTGCCGCCACGCCCGAAAGTGCGGGAAAATTGTACCAGTGGAACAGGAAAATTGCGTGGAGTGCAACCGATAGTACCACAATAGATTGGGACACAACAAATATTGTAGGTTCATCGTGGAAAAAGCAAAACGACCCTTGCCCCGACGGTTGGCGAGTGCCAACTCAAAAAGAATTACAAACATTAGCATCGGATATTGAACATGTAACACAGCAATGGACTACCCAAAACGGTGTAAACGGACGTACATTTACCGATAAAGCCACAGGCAACTCTCTGTTTTTCCCTGCGGTAGGTAGCCGCAACGATAACACCGGCGCTCTCGGCGGTACAGGCGCGCACAGCTACTATTGGAGCAGTACGCCCCACAAAACGGCAGTACATGGCACATACGGCTTGAATTTCAGCGAGAGCAACGCAGGCGACACCTACTTCTTCTGGCGCGGAGGCGGCTATTCGGTGCGGTGCGTACTCATAACCCAATTTCAAAACACCGATACCACCGACATAGGCGTAGAAATCAACGGCGTAACGTGGGCAACGCGCAGCGTAGAAACTCCCGGAACGTTTGCCAAAACGCCCGAAAGTGCAGGAATGTTGTATCAATGGAACAGGAAAACGGCGTGGAACGTTACCGATAAAGAAGTAAAAAATTGGGACAATACTAATTCCAAAGCTACTGTGTGGGAAAAAGAAAACGACCCTTGCCCCGTGGGTTGGCGAGTGCCAACGGAAAGCGAAATATTTCCGGCAAAAGAGGAAATGTACTCATTATTCGACGAAACAAAAGTACGCCACGAGTGGACTACCCAAAACGGCGTAACCGGACGTATATTTACCGATAAAGCCACCGGTAATTCACTGTTTCTTCCGGCAGTGGGCTACCGCAGCTACATTACCGGCGCGCTCGACTATACCGGCACGGAAGGTAGCTATTGGAGCAGTACGCTTTACGAAACGGACGAGGCGAACGCATACGATGTGCTTTTCAACAAACGCAAAGCAGGCGTGTATGCCAGCTATCTCAGCTTTGGATTTTCGGTGCGCTGCGTAAAAGGGCGGTTTTTTGTGGAAGATTACAAAAACACCCCAAAATCACAAGCCGACACCACCGACGTGGGCGTAGTAATTAACGGCATAACATGGGCAACACGCAACGTTGGTGCCACCGGAACTTTTGCCGCCACGCCCGAAAGCGCGGGAATGTACTATCAATGGAACAGGAAAACGGCGTGGAACGCTACCGATAATATGGACAATACCACTCCACGAGGCACTACGTGGGAACGCGCAAACGACCCTTGCCCCAAAGGGTGGCGAGTGCCGACATTTAGTGAATTGCTAACCCTTAATAAAGTACAGACAATAAACTCCGAATGGATTACCAAAAATGGTGTAAACGGATATATATTTACCGAAAAAGCCACAGGCAATTCACTGTTCTTTCCGGCGGCGGACAGGCGGTTTGAAAACACTAACGGCTACTATTGGAGTAGTACGACCCCGGCAGATAATGCGCAATCATACCTCGTGAGTTTCAAAAATGGTAGCTCCGGCTTTGACATACAATTCTTTTATCGCCATTGGGGTCATTCAGTGCGCTGTGTACTCGCAGCCCAAGTGCAAAACACCGATACCACCGACGTGGGCGTAGTAATCAACGGTGTAACGTGGGCAACGCGCAACGTTGGTGCCCCCGGAACGTTTGCCGCCACGCCCGAAAGCGCGGGAATGTTTTACCAATGGAACAGAAAAAAAGCGTGGAATGTTACTGATGAAGCGGATTTTTCTAAAAATATTTGGTCATTGAGCGGAGTCGAAATGTTGAACGAAGGCAGTCGAAATAGGATTTCCATAAGACCCCCAAAGATAAAAAATTGGAACAAAACAAAACCAAAAGGAGCAACATGGGAAAAAGAAAACGACCCTTGCCCGCAGGGTTGGCGAGTGCCCACACGGTGGGAACAGCAACGCCTGTTTTATTTTCAAGAAGTAACAAATGAATGGACTACCCAAAACGGCATAGGCGGACGTACATTTACCGATAAAGCCACAGGCTACACACTGTTTCTTCCGACAGTGGGCTGGCGCGCGCCTCGTTCCGGCAGGCTCAACGATGCCGATGTGAATGGTTGTTATTGGAGCAGCACACCTTCTGATTGGTACAGGAAAGACGCACACAGCATAGAATTTTACGGACTCAACGCAGGCATGAGCAATCTCTACCGCAGAGTTGGCGCGTCGGTGCGTTGTGTGCTTGTGGAATGATTTTATAAAAATCGTCAACCAATTGACAAAATTTACGTAAAAATTGTCAATCAATTGACAATTTTTATATTTTTGCAAAAGCGAAAATAAGAAAAAAGCTATGAAAGACATACAAAGAGATTTATTGCAAAAAATTGAAAACAGCTTGAAACCCAATAAAGTTGTAATGATTTTCGGTGCACGAAGGGTGGGAAAAACCATATTGATGCAGCAAATTATAAGTAAACGTGGCGGAAAAACTCTCGTACTCAATGGCGAAGATTACGACACGCTGGCATTACTTGAAAATAGAAGCGTCAGTAATTACCGCAATTTGCTCAACGGCATTGAATTGTTGGCAATCGACGAGGCGCAAAACATTCCCGATATTGGCGCAAAACTCAAATTGATGGTTGATGAAATTGAGGGGATTACGATTATTGTGAGCGGTTCGTCGTCGTTCGATTTGTTCAATAAATCGGGTGAACCGCTTGTGGGGCGCAGTTCGGTGTTTCATCTTACGGCATTTTCGCAACACGAAATTTCGCAAATTGAGAATGCGTTGCAAACACGGCAAAATCTTGAAAACCGCCTTATTTACGGCTCCTACCCCGATGTGGTGCTTATGAACACGAACGACGAACGGAAAGAATATCTCAAAAATATTGTTGATGCCTATTTGCTGAAAGATATTTTGATGGTTGACGGCATAAAAAATGCCTCGAAAATGAAAGAACTTTTGCAACTGATAGCGTGGCAGGTGGGCAACGAAGTGTCGTACGACGAACTTGGCAAACGAATAGGAATGAGTAAAAATACGGTAGAAAAATATCTTGATTTGCTTTCAAAAACGTTTGTAATATATAGGCTTGGCGCATTTAGCCGCAATTTGCGAAAAGAAGTGAGCAAAGCCGGCAAATGGTATTTTTACGACAACGGAATTCGCAATGCGTTGATTGGTGCATATAATTCATTGTCTGTGAGGCAAGATGTGGGGGCGTTGTGGGAAAATTATTTAATTAGCGAACGGAAAAAGAAAAATTTGAACGAAAACTCGAATAAAGATTTTTATTTTTGGCGAACCTACGACCAGCAAGAAATTGATTTAGTAGAAATTACAGGCGACAATATTGCCGCATTTGAAATAAAATGGGGCGACAAAACGCCGAATGTCCCCATTGCTTTTGCCGAAAATTACCCTCAATCGAATTATATGATAGTGAATAAAAATAATTATTTGGAGTTTATTGTCTGAACCAAGATTTTTTCTTATCTTGTTAATCTTAAAAATCTTGAAAAAAGTGCTTGTTGCGCAACTAAACGAACCAAAAAACAATCAAAAACATTTGTATAATTCACTGATATTTAGTACATTTACAGAAAAAAAGCAATACGATGCAAGGCAACAAACAATATCAAGAAAAATT
>Ga0209737_10000065_pt1 | contig 90179 bp, 72 predicted proteins | sample TergutCu122P3_FD_187284 | JGI IMG/M metagenome (GOLD analysis project Ga0209737, IMG submission 187284) | Cubitermes ugandensis P3 segment gut microbial communities from Kakamega Forest, Kenya - Cu122 P3 (SPAdes) (version 2) | ecosystem: Host-associated > Arthropoda: Insects > Digestive system...
CGTTCGCAATGACGCTCTTTCGAGGGTTAGTGCAAATCAACAAAAGAGCGTCATTGCGAGGAACGAAGCAATCCATTTTTTCTAAAATATAACAATAATAATTTTTCATTACTTATTCCTTGGGTTCAAAAAAAATTTACAATTCAAACCGTGTCAATTCCTTAAACAACCGCAATCGTTCATCAATCTGTGCCTGCGAAAGATTTTCAATCGCCTCGGCTCCCATAGCCTCCACAGTAAACGATGCCAAAGCCGAACCAACAACGGTTGCCGCTTTCATAGTTTCAAAATCGTTTGCATCTTTTTGCGCCAAGTAAGCTATAAAGCCTCCGGCAAACGTATCACCTGCGCCGGTGGGGTCTATTACGTTTTCAATCGGCAGTGCCGGAGCTGAAAAAATTTTACCTTCGCCAAACAGCAACGCACCGTGTGAACCTTTTTTGATAATCACATAGCGAGGTCCCATCATTTGAATTTTTTTGGCAGCCTGCGGCAAACCGTATTCGCCCGAAAGTTGGCGGGCTTCTTCTTCGTTTATCACAATCACATCGACCATTGCAATGGTTTTGAGCAATTCATCAAGCATACAATCCATCCAAAAATTCATGGTATCGAGCACCACCAATTTTGGTTTGTGCGTTAGCTGCTCCAACACACGGCGTTGCACCACCGGACTTAAATTTCCCAACATTACAAATTCCGCACCTTGATACGAAACGGGAACGATTGGGTCGAAATGCTCCAACACGTTCAATTCGGTTATCAAGGTTTCGCGCTGGTTCATATTATCGAAGTATCTTCCTGCCCAAAAAAATGTTTTTTCGCCCGGTTTTATTTGCAAGCCTTCGGTTTCAACGCCTTTGCTTTTGAGTTTTTCAATATACGTTTGTGGAAAATCGCCGCCAACCACAGCCACCACTTGCGGAGTAGAAAAATACGATGCAGCGAAACAAATATATGTTCCTGCGCCGCCTATAATTTTATCGGTTTTTTGTTGCGGTGTTTCTATTGCATCGAAGGCTACGCTGCCTACTATGAGTGTTTTTGACATTTTTTTAGGTTTTAGGAGTTAGGGAAGAAGGTTATAGGAGACAAGGAATTAGAGATTTGTAGATATTAGGATATTCAATTGATATTCATTGTTTTGTGTGTGCCGTACGTCAGCAAGTCCCCCCTGAGGGGGGATTTAGGGGGGCTATTTAGTACAAAAAATTATTATACGGATACCGAATAGCGTGCATTTCCTTCACATTATTGTAAACCAGAGTTTTAAATTCCTCTATATGTAATTTTTCTCGTGCCGAAATAAAAATACACTGCTGTTGTTTGGCAAAATACATATTCTCGAAATCTTCAAGCGAATAATTTTCGGGTAATTTCGGTGTAAGGTCGTCTTCATCTTTGGGAGTACAGGTAAACGCATCTATTTTATTGAAAACCAAAATAGTAGGTTTGTTGCCTGCACCAAGGTCGCTTATGGTTTGTTGTACTACTTGTATATGGTCTTGAAAATTTTTGTGCGAAATATCTACCACGTGCAACAGCAAATCGGCTTCACGCACTTCGTCGAGTGTTGATTTGAACGATTCAATTAAATGCGTGGGCAGTTTCCGTATAAAACCAACGGTATCGGAAAGTAAAAACGGTAAATTATCAATCACAACCTTGCGCACCGTAGTGTCGAGCGTGGCAAACAGTTTGTTTTCGGCAAATACTTCCGATTTGCTTATTACGTTCATCAGCGTTGATTTTCCCACATTGGTATAACCCACCAATGCTACGCGTATCATAGCTCCGCGATTTTTACGCTGCGTAGCCATTTGTTTGTCAATATGTTTTAAATCCTCTTTGAGCAGCGCTATGCGAGCTTGAATAATTCGTTTATCGGCTTCGATTTGCTTTTCGCCCATACCGCGGGAATTTGTTCCTCCGCCTCGCTGACGGTCTAAGTGGCTCCACATACGCGAGAGGCGAGGCAACATATATTGCAATTGCGCCAATTCCACCTGCGTTTTGGCGTATGACGTTTGCGCCCGTTGCACAAAAATGCTCAAAATCAAACTTGTACGGTCTAAAATGCGAATGTTCAATTCTTTTTCGATATTGCGCAATTGTCGTGGCGAAAGTTCATCGTCGAAAATCACTACATCAATTTCGTGTTCGTCGATGTAGTTTTTTATTTCTATAATTTTCCCGCTGCCGATAAAGGTTGTAGAGTGCGCTTGCGCAAGTTTTTGAGTAAACGTTTTATCGACTATAATACCGGCAGTGTCAGCCAAGAAAGCAAGTTCGTCTAAATATTCGGCAACTTGTTCTTCGCTTTGGTCTTGGGTTATAACGCCCACCAATACAGCGGTTTCGGGTACGTAGGCGGTTGAGATGTTTTGTTCGGGCATAGAGTTTTAAATTTCTACAAAAATACACAAATCAATTATGAAAAACGAAAGAATGTAGTTTTTGTTCAATTTTTGTCTATTCCATTCCTCGTTTAACTTCGTTGAGCCCTTCGGGGTTCCTAATACCTATTTCCTAATCAATGTCGTTTAGTTAAGAAAATATTCTTCGTGTCTTTCTGTCTTCGTGCCTTCGTGTTTACTCTAAAAAAACGCGCTTGCGCGCAAAAAATGAACACGAAGACACGACGACATGAAGACACGACGATTGAAAAATTACTTAACTAAACGACATTGATTTCCTAATCCCTTTTTTAGCCAACTGCCCACAAGCCCCCTGTATATCTTTCCCTTTGGAATAACGAATATTCACAATCAAATTCAAGCGTTCCAAAAAGGCAACAAATGCCTCAAACGTTTGTTTTTCCGATTTTTCAAACTGCGAATTTTCGTGCGCATTGTATTCAATAATATTGATTTTTACCGGAAAACGTTTGGTAAAATCAGCCATTTCACGAGCGTGTTCTATGCTGTCGTTCACACCGTTGAGCAAGGTATATTCTATGGAAATGCGGTTGTGCGTTTTTTCGTAATAATAGGCAAGCGCTTCGCTCAATTTTTGCAAATCGTTAGCTTTATTTACCGGCATTAGTTTTGTGCGCAAACCATTATTTCCGGCGTGCAGAGAAACTGCCAAATTGCAGGCAAAACCATCATCGGCAAGTTGTTTTATAAATTTCACAATACCGGCAGTAGAAAGCGTTATGCGTGAAGGCGCCATAGCTTGCCCCTTTGCTTCGGTCAATCGTTCGATTGATTTCATTACGTTTTCGTAATTTTGCAAGGGCTCGCCCATGCCCATATATACAATATTGGAAACGCCGTGTCCGCTGCGTTCACGGGCAATTTCGTTGAGCGCAAAATACTGGTCGGTAATTTCGCCTACGGTCAAATTGCGGGTAAAACCCTGTGCGCCTGTTGCGCAAAACGTACAGCCCAATCCGCAGCCCACTTGCGACGAAACGCAGGCTGTCAAACGGTCTTTTGCAGGAATTAATACGCCTTCTACAAAACAGCCGTCGTTCAAGCGAAAACTCACTTTTATAGAACCGTCTTTGCTACACAATTGTGAATCAACCTGCACGGTTTGAAAATAAAATTTAGCTTTAAGTTGTTCACGGAATGATTTTGAAAGATTCAACATTTCATCGAAATTGCGCACGCCCTTTTGCCACAACCATTGATAGAGTTGTTCAACACGGAATTTTTTTTCGCCCATTTCGAGGCAAATTTTTAGGAGTTCGTTGTAGGAGAGTGATAGTATGTCCATTGTATTAAGAGCCCCCTAAATCCCCCTCAAGGGGGACTTTGGAACTGTGGTTATTTGTTTAACTTTTGTTTAATTCTATTACTTTTCATTACTTATTTTTTCCGAAAGAGAGGATGGTAGAGCTTCGGGAAGTCCCCCTTGAGGGGGATTTAGGGGGCTTATTTCAAACATTTTCGACCAATTTTTTCCGGTAATAAAAAACGTGCCGCGTTCTCTATTAAATGCTATTCCGTTGAGAACATCGGTTTTATCGGTGCGATACTGCGGCGCAAGCAAATTTTTAAAATTGTAACGAGCAAGTACTTTGCCGGTTTTGGCATCAATTGCTACAATAAAATCGGTGGTGTAAATATTGGCAAAAATCACGCCGTCGACATATTCAAGTTCGTTCAATAATTTAATTGCGCCGGTGTTGTCGTACACAGCTATACGATTAATTACTTGCAAGTTTTCAGGATTGAGTACATATAAAAATTCACTTCCATCGCTCATAATCAAATTTTTACCGTCGTTGGTCAATCCCCAGCCTTCGGTGTTGTAGGCAAACGAACCAATTTGGCGGAATGAATTGAGGTCGTAAATAAAACCTGTTTTTTCTTGCCATGTTAGTTGGTAAATTCGATTGTTTAAAATGGTAAGCCCTTCGCCAAAAAATTGCGCATCAAGCGGCAATTCGGCAAGCGTTTTTCCAGTTGTAAAATCGGTTTTTCGCAAACGGGATTTTCCGTATTCGCCGGCGCTTTCATATAATATGTTACCTGAAAATTCCAAACCTTGCGTGTAAAAATTATTGTCGCGAGGAAATACATTGACAATGCGATACTCGCCCAATTTCGGCTCTAAATCGGAAACTACGGTAAGTTTGTGAGAATATTTTTCGCTGTGCTCGCCGGAAAAGAGAGCAATGTGTATGGTTTTTGCTCCCATTGGAATATTTTGCAAAGCAAAGCTGTACACATTTTTCGTATTGTGAGGCAACGTGAGTTTGAAATTATCAATCGCAATCACAAGCGAATCTATTTGTTTTGATTCACTGCGTACGCTGAACGAAACGCTATCGTTCACAGCAATTTTCGCAGGCGAAAGTAATGTGGTGCTAAAATATTTTTTTTTGGAATCGTCGCAACTTGCTATCAACAAGGATATTGCAAAAATAAAGATTGCTCGTAATTTCATCTGTTTTGAATTTGTGCGAACAAAGATACAAATTAATGGACAATGAATAATGAACAATTAACAATAAAAAATATGAGTTATTTAAAGTCTGTTTAAATTTTAATCAAAATAAATAGTATGAATTAGTCCAATAAATTAACTTCGTGTCTTCATGTCTTTCTGTCTTCGTGTTCACTAAAAATGCGCTTGCGCTTAAAAAATAAACACGAAGGCACGAAGACAAAAAGACACGAAGAATAAGAATTAAATAAAATTTAAATAGACTCTTAATATTTCATAGTGTTGCAATAAGAAAAATATTGAATATCTTTGCTCTTATAACTTAAAACATAAATGTATCATGACAACAGAAGAAAAAGTATTGGACGCTATGCGTAAAGCAGGCGAGCCGTTGAACGCAGGAAAAATTGCCGAAATGACCGGCATTGACAAAAAAGAAGTGGAAAAAGCAATGAACAAACTCAAAGCGAGCGGTAGCATTTGTTCGCCAAAGCGGTGTTTTTGGGAACCGGCGAAGTAAACTCAAAATCAGATATGAGATATTAGACGTGAGATTTTAGTATTGAGCAGTCAGTAATCAGTAGTGAGTATTAAAAGCAGCTGTGCTGTCAAAAATTCGCAAACCGCCCGATAACGCCAAGCGGCAGTTTTTTGTTAAACTTATCGTTCAAATATAGTTCGCCGATTTCTTTTTTTGCTTTAAAATTACCGAAAATACCGTTTAAAAGATTTTCGATAATAAATGCCGAAAATCCCAAAGAATAGGTGTTGAGTATAAAAAAATGTGTTTGCGGGTCTAAAATTTGCGCCACATCTTTTAACAGAGCATTCAAATCGCGTTCCAATTTCCAATCTTCGCCGTTTGTGCCGCGTCCGAATGCCGGCGGGTCCATTATGATGCCGTTGTAAGTATTGCCGCGTTTTATTTCACGGGCTACAAATTTCCGGGCATCTTCTATAATCCAGCGAATATTGTCGGTGCCCGAAGTTTCCATATTGGTGCGAGTCCAGTTCACTACTTGTTTTATGGCATCTAAGTGGGTAACGTCGGCTCCTGCTTTGCGTGCCGCCACCGATGCTATGCCGGTGTAACCGAATAAATTCAACACTTTCAAGCCTTTGCGCTGCGAACACTTTTCGTGTATATAATCCCAATTAACGGCTTGTTCGGGGAAAATGCCCACGTGCTTGAACGATGTAAACCGCAGATTACACGTAAGTTGCAATTTTTTATAGTGAATTTGCCATGTGTCGGCTATTGGTTTGTGTTTAATCCATTCACCGCTGTTGCTCGATTTTGCCAAAAATGTAATGGTAGCTTGACGTTGCCATTCGGTATCGCTCATGCTTTTGTCCCACACGGCTTGCGGCTCGGGACGAATGGTTATAACATTGCCAAAACGTTCTAATTTTTCGAAATTACCGGAGTCGATTAGTTCATAATCAGTCCAATGGGTGGGAGTTAGGTATAACACTACAATTATAAATTATGAATTATTAATTCAATGTCGTTTAGTTAAGAAAATATTTTTCGTGTCTTTCTGTCTTCGTGCCTTCGTGTTTACTCTAAAAAAACGCGCTTGCGCGCAAAAAATGAACACGAAGACACGACGGCATGAAGACACGAAGATTGAAAAATTACTTAACTAAACGACATTTTTTTCAATGTGCCAAAAGTAGGGAATAATTGTAAATTATAAATTGCAAATTGTGAATTATTTATTGCGTTCATTGTAATTGGGGTTTAATTTGTATATTTGCACTCCATGGAAAACAACCGTTCACGACAAAAAATATTGAGCACCGCTTCGCTTGTAAGTGCTATTGGTAACGCTATTTTGGCAGTTGCAAAAATCGTTATCGGATTGGTGTCGGGCAGTTTGTCGGTGCTTGGCGACGGTATTGATTCGGCTACCGATGTGCTTATTTCTATTGTAATGGTGGCTACTTCACGCATTATTAACCGTCCGCCCGATAAAAAATATGTGTTTGGCTACGAAAAAGCCGAAAGTATTGCTACAAAACTTCTTTCGTTTGTGATTTTCTATGCCGGCGTACAAATGTTGATTGTTTCCATACAAAATATTTTTTCGTCGGAAGTGCGGGAATTACCTGGAATTTGGGCAATTTACGTAACGCTGTTTTCTATTGTTGGAAAACTGAGTTTGGCGTGGTATCAATTCCGTATGGGTAAAAAAATAGACAGTTCATTGCTGAGAGCCAATGCCGTAAATATGCGCAACGATGTGATAATTTCCGTTGGCGTTTTGCTTGGTTTGGCGTTTACATTTATTTTCAATCTGCCAATACTCGACGTTATTACGGGCTTGCTTATAAGCATTTATATTATAAAATCGGCTATCACTATTTTTATGGAATCGAATGTGGAATTGATGGACAGCGTGAAAGACGAAAACGTGTACAAAAAAATATTTGAAGCCGTTGACAGCGTTCACGGTGCAAGCAATGCTCACCGGGTGCGTTCACGCCAAATCGGCGGAATGTATATGATTGATTTGGACATTGAGGTTGACGGAACTATTACGCTCAACGAAGCTCATGATATTGCCGAACAAGTCGAAAAAAATATTTATCAATCTATTGAAAATGTGTACGATATAAATATTCATGTAGAGCCAAAAGGGCATTGTATGGACAATGAAAAATTTGGTTTACATAAAGAAATGATGTAAATGTGCCAATACGATAATATGCTAATGAGCCAATAAAACAATGAATGTCTATGAATATCAACTGAATATCATAAAATAAAATGACTATCCGCTCTATTACCTAAAACAAAAAAAACGTCGTGTCTTCATGCCTTTGTGCCTTCGTGTTTACTCTAAAAAGCGCGCAAGCGCGTAAAAAAAATAAACACGAAGGCACGACGACACAAAGACACGAAGAATATTTATACAAATTTTGAACATTAGGTATAACGGCGGACAATCAAATAAAATAAATATCACAAAATGAAAAAACTACTAACCATTATTTGCACAGCAATATTTTGTACAACAACACTGCACGCGCAAACCGATACCGACCTCCTCAGTCCGGTAAAAATCAGCATATTCGATGGAACAGTTACCTTGGAAATGAAAAAATCCGTAACGCCGTTTCATAGCATTGGGTTGCGCTTTACCGATATGTATATCAATCGCGGTTCGGGTTCATACGTTGAAATTCGTCAACGAGGAGCTATTTATATTATTGCCGACAGAGAATATGAAGACCTTGAAATTGGGTTGCAAGATTTTTTGAAAACCTACCTTGAAGACGAAGCAAAATTGTCTAAGGAATATTTCGACGAAGGAACTAATTCTTCGCGAGAATATTTTTCGCGCCAAAATTTGCCCGAAACATTTTACGACGATATTGATGTGTATTGGAATGAATTTTTAGAAGAAGATAAAGTGCAAGAGTTTATCAATCTTATTAAAGAACGCATTGACGAAGAGTCTTTGATAGCTCCGTTCAACGAGGAGTGGGGGTAATTTAGGGAATAGTTATTAGTAATAATAATGTGCCAATACGACAATGTGCCAATATGCCAATACGACAATTAGAAAATTAAACAATTAATTACATTTATTGGCACATTGGCATATTATCTAATTGGCACATTAAAACAATGAATATCAATTAATATCTTAATACCAAAACCGTTATGAAAAAATCAATTTTATTAGCAATCTTTACTGCTATTGCGCTAATAGCGAGTGCACAAAAAAATGCCGTAGAACTTCGTCTCAATTTAGAAAAAGGCAAAACCTACACACAAACAGCCACTATAAATATGAACATGAAAATGGATATGATGGGCACGAAAATAGACGCTAACATTCCAATGGGTATGACAATATCAATGAAAGTTGTTGATATTAAAAACGATACAATTGTAATGGAAACCACTTATGATGCCATAAAAATGAATTTTAATATCTTGGGACAAGAAATGAAATTCGATTCTTCGGACAAAAATCAAGACCCTGAAAATCTGTTTGCACAAATTTTCTCGTCGTTTATTGGCAAACCATTTACTGTGATTTTAGATAATCGCCAAAATATTATTGCCATAGAAGGACTCAATAAACTGATTGCCTCAATGCTTGAAAACGAAGCTTTTGACGAAGAGCAAAGAGAGGAAATGAACACTATGTTGCAAGGAATTTTGGGTGAAGAAAAAATGAGAGAAAATTTTTCATCGAGCAATATGGTTTTTCCGAAAGAGCCTGTGTACAAAGGTTTTTCGTGGACAACCGAAACAGCAAAAAACGTGCAGGGAATAGATATGCAGATAAAAAACACCCACACGGTAAAAAAAATAACCGCAAAAGATGTAGAAATTTCGTTGATTTCGGAATATGCTATGGCTGCAACAAGCACCGAAAACGAACTGCCGATACAAATAACAATGGAAAAAGGACAAGTTACCGGTACGTACATTATTGATTTACAAAGCGGTTGGACAAAATCGGCAAAAAGCAACACCGTTATGAAAATGCTTATGACCGCCGGCGAAGTGTCTATTCCCATGCAGATAACTATGGAAATGATTATGAAATAATTGTGGAGATGTAGCGTGCTACGCCTCTACTTTTACAAATATATTGACAATCCAACTCCAACATCATTTCTTTTCTCAAATCGCTCGAAAAATACATTTGCATTAAAAACTTCCCTTATTTTCTGCACTCGGAATGATTTTGATAGGCCTATTTTATAATCAATATGTTGCTTGAAAATAGAAGTTTGCAACGCTATAGATGGTAATTTATATGGCAAGCGATAGCTTATATTAAACATTCCGCCTATTTCTTGTTTGTTGCTTAAAAAATCAAAGCCTGTACCTATAGATAGTTTGTCCATTGCTAACAAACAATGTATTTTATGATTTCGATATATGGTTTCATCGGATTTTCGTTGCCGGTATTCGTATGATATATTATTTTGGTCAAACAAATTTTTTCTAAAACTTGTCGAAAAATCGTATGAATTATTGGTGTTGAAACGATGGTTTACAGAAATTCCAAAGTTTGTTTTTATATTAGCTTTCATACTCGGTATGTATTGAGAATAGAGCGAAAAACTATAGCCCAAAGGCAAACGAGCAGAACCGGAATAACCGAGAAGGAATGAATTATATAGAGGACATACACCCGAATAATCGTGAAGATAGCACCCTCTTTTGGGAAGATTATATTCAAATTGTCTTCGTTTTACGTTTAATTGCAATAATGATTCTAATTGTTTGTTGAAAGTATTTATTATTTTCCCTTCCGGTATTTCATTTCGTGGGTATTTATACCTCTTTCTTTGATACTCATTTTGGTTTTTATATTCAAATTGAGTTGTAGCGCAGTCTCCACAGAATTCTTCATCCCAACCTTTAATTTTTTCCATTGAGGGTAAATTCCAAATAACAGTATCTGAAACCAATTCATATACTTTCTGAATGAGCGAAGTATCAATGGTTGTAACTTGTATTATTGCATCTTGTTTTCTACGATTATGCCCATAATTTCGTTGAATATAATTGGTTATAGTTCCGCCTAAAGAGTCATTATTTTTCCAAACATTAACAATAGTTTCTCGTCCGGTTGAATAGCGAAAATGAAAATCATTCGTTGATTGTTGTAAGGATTTGAACATTTCGTGTTCGTACACATTATAATATTTGTATCGGAAAGAATACGAATCGGCATTTTTTTTGTTTTGCGCCTGTGCGCTCAGTGCTGATATGGTTAAACATAGTATAAAAAATGCTGTTCTCATAGAGTGTTTTACTATTTAATCGCCCCCAATTCTTTAATGATTTTATTCGCAGTATGCCCCTTTTGCTTACGCTCGGTGCTTACAATAATGTGCGCCGTGTGCGCATACAAACCCTTGCGGGCATCAAGCAATTCCTGTAATTTTTCCAACGGATTTTCTACTTGCAACAATGGGCGTTTCGATATATCAACACGTTGCATAATGGCTTCGGGCGAGGCGTAAAGCCATAGCACAATAGAGTGGGAGCGCAGCAATTCACGATTTTTTTCATTGAGCACTATGCCGCCGCCGCACGAAATTATATGCGGCTGCTCGGCGTTGAAACTTTCCAAAAGTTCCTCGTATTCGAGTTGGCGGAAAAAATCTTCGCCATGGGTGGCAAATATTTCGGTAATAGGCTGTTGTTGTTTTTCTACAATGGCATCGTCTATGTCTTTGAATACGTAACCGAGTTTTTCGGCAAGCACTTTCCCGTGGCTTGTTTTTCCTGCGCCCATCAAACCTATGGTTGAAATAGTGTGCGCCAATTCGCTCAATGGTTTTTGTGCAAATCCGCTTCGCATAATTTCTTTATCGGGTTCTTCGCCAAGAAAAATTTTATATGCCATTACGGCTTGATTCAAAAGCCAATCGTTGGCAGGTACTATGCGGCATTTTCGTTCTTCGGCAAGCGGCACAAGCGCCGAACCTTTGTAATTGGCATCGAACACAATATGTTCGGGCGAGAGCCATTCGCTATTTATAACATTAATATTTTGCGGCAAAGCCGAAATAATAATCTGTGTATCGGCAAGTAGTTGCGGTAAATCTTCAACAGTGGCGAATTTACATGATTGTTTTTTTGCAATTTTTTGCGCTTTAGCCTCGGTGCGATTGACCACCGTAACCTGCGCTCCTGACCTGTTCATACCAAAAATTGCCGCTTTTGCCGCGCCGCCTGCGCCTATTACCACACATTTTTTTTCTCGCACATCAATTCCTGCATCAACAAAACTTTGGGTAACGCCGTAATAATCGGTATTGTAGCCATATAATTCGCCGTTGCGTGTAACAATGGTATTAATTCCGCCAATGGCTGCGGCACTTTTATCGACCCAATCAACGAGTTTAAGCATTTTTTCTTTGTATGGCGATGTTACGTTCATACCGCTCACGCCCAACGATTTATACAGGAAAATTGCTTGCTCGGCATCTTTTGCCATTATACGCAAATAAGCGGCATTTTTACCCGAAGCCTTAAATTGCGCATTGAACAAATCGGGGCTTTTGCTGTGAAGAACGGGTTTGCCGGTAACGGCGAATAGTTGGGTGGTTTGTTGTTCTTTAAATTGTGGTTTCATACGCTTTATTCTTTCTTTCCGCTTAGCAACCAAAGCACTCGCTTGCCGGATTGCGTGATTTTGTAGGTTTGTTTGGGACTTGTTTTTTTGTCGGGAAATTCCATTTCTACCCAATTCAACGAGAGTAATGGTGTTAAATATTTTTCTATATTAAAATAGTGATTGGTCAATCCTACTTTCTCAAAAAGTTCGGCTCGCAACATTGGCATTTGCAAAAGTTTCAACATTTCTTCTACTTTACTATGAACCTCTTTGTCTAATATTTTTTTAACTTGGTCAGTAGCTTGGTCAGTAGCTTGGTCAGTAGCTTGGTCAGTGAATATGTTGAACGATTCGCAATCGTCTATATCACAATTAATTATGTTGTTTTCAGCTTGGTCAGTAGCTTGGTCAGTAACTTGGTCGTTAGCTCCGTTAGTAGCTCCGTTAGTGCTTTGATTGAAGTTGTTGCAATCGCCTGTTTTACAGCTTATTATTATTGTTTTAACTCCGTTAGTAGCTCCGTTAGTAACTTGGTCGTTAGCTTGGTCGTTCACACTATTCGCAAAGGCAACAATATCTTTAAAATTGTGAAAATCAAATTTTATCGGTTTTGCAAAATTTTTCTCTGCCAATGGGTGCGCCAAAATTGTTGTCAGAAAATAAGTGCTTTCCTCATCGGTTTCAAATACAGGTTTGGGCGAGCCGTTTGCTTCCAAGGCATCGTAAATGGCAGGAAAACCGGTTCCTCTGCCTTCGGTCAATTGTAATTCTTTAAGAAAATCGCCAATGCGCCTATTGCGGTATTCGCGGGCAACGATACGGTGTTTGGTTTTCAGCACATTGGCATCAACCGGCGGAACTGCTCCGGGGAAACTCAATATTTCTATTTTGTCGTGCCACACTTGCACTTCGATTGGCGATTGCAATTCATAACTTTTGTGATATACGGGATTCCAACCGGCTTTAAATTCAATGCGTTCCCACTCAATGGTGTTGCCATTTATTAAATATTCTATGTTTATTGGTAATCCCATATCAAATTGCTTTTATAAAACAAAGGTAGATTTTTTCAATTAGTCTGTTCGTTGATTAATCATTTTTTAGTACATTGAATTTCGTGCCCGCGCATATCGTCGGAAGCAAGAAACCGAAATATTTCTTTTTCATAAATAAAATGATTTAAGATTGAGGACAAATGTAGCAAAAACAATTTGAAAAAGACTAATGTGAGGAAAATCATAAAAAAATAATGTAATAAAACATGAAACTTATACCATTGTTTAAATGATAATTTGTAACTTTCGCAAAAATTAACCATTTATCATTAACCATTAAAATTTACAGTTATGAAAAAGTATGTTTGTACCGTATGCGGTTATGTGTACGACCCCGAAGCAGGCGACCCCGATAGTGGCGTTGCAGCAGGCACAGCGTTTGAAGATATTCCCGCCGATTGGACTTGTCCGGTGTGTGGAGTAGATAAAGACAGTTTTGAGCCGGAAGATTAGACTTTTTTTAGACACAAGACGGTTAGACTTTTAGACACAAGACTTTTAGATTTTTAGACCTCTTCTAATCTTATGTCTAAAAATTTTATGTCTAAAAGTCTTCCGTCTAAAAGTCTTATGTCTAAAAGTCTTATGTCTAATGGTCTTGTATCTAAAAGTCTATAAATTATGAAAACCCAAAAAATCTCACACTCAGTACATTACGTCGGCGTAAACGACCGCCGGAAATCGCTTTTTGAAAATCAATTGCCATTACCGTATGGCGTATCATACAATTCCTATCTTGTTGTCGATGAAAAAATTGCACTCATCGACACGGTTGATGCCTGCTATTTCGATGTGTTTTTAAAGAAAATAGAAACAGCAACAAACGGCAGAAAAGTAGATTACCTTATTATCAACCACATGGAGCCCGACCATTCCGGCTCTATTCGTTTGATAAAACAGCAATTTCCCAATATTGAAATTATAGGCAATGCCAAAACATTCGATATGTTAAAAGGCTACCATGGCGTGATTGATAATTTGTTTGAAATAAAAGATGGCGAAGAATTAGTGTTGGGCAACACCTCCTTGCAGTTTTACCTGACTCCTATGGTGCATTGGCCCGAAACTATGATGACCTACCACAAACAAGAAAAAATACTTTTTTCGGGCGATGCTTTTGGCTGCTTTGGTGCGTTGGACGGCGGTGTGATTGATACCACAATGAACTTAGATAAATTTTGGGGCGAAATGCGCCGCTATTATGCCAATATTGTGGGCAAATACGGAGTTCCGGTGCAAAATGCGCTGAAAAAATTGGGTGGTTTGGAAGTCAATATAATTTGCTCAACTCACGGACCCGTGTGGACAGCAGAACGAGCAAAAGTGATTGATTTTTACGATAAATACAGCCGTTACGAAGCACTTGAGCGTGGTGCAGTGATTGCCTACGGTTCCATGTATGGCAACACCGAACAAATGGCAGAAGCAATTGCCGCAGGAATTTCAGCCGGCGGCGTAAAAAATATTGTGTTGCACGATGTTTCCAAAACCGACCTTTCATTTATTCTTGCCGACGTGTTCAAATATTCGGCGTTGGTAATAGGTTCGCCTACGTATATGAACGAATTGTTCCCGGGGGTAGCAATGTTGTTGCACAAAATAGAAGCGCGAGGCATAAAAAATCGCATTTTTGCAGCATTCGGCTCGTGCACATGGGCAGGTGTGAGTGTAAAAACAATGCTCCCATGGGCAGAAAAATTGCAATGGAATATTGTAGGCTCTGCCGAAGAAAAACAGGCTTTGAAAACTGAAAAATATGAGGAATGTTATGCGCTGGGGTTGAAAATTGCAGCCTCCCTAAATCCCTCCTCAGGAGGGACTTTCTGAAGCATTGAATAAAAATTGAATAAAAAAGATAACTAACAAATTAAACCGTGTTCCTTTCTCCTCCCCCTTGAGGGGGAGGTCGGGAGGGGGCTTACTACTATGAACAAAACCGCATTACAAAATCTTACCTACGGAATGTACATTATTAGCTCCAAAGATGGTGAGCGTTTTGTAGGTTGCACTATCAATACCGCCATGCAGGTGTCGTCGGAACCTGTTATTGTTTCGGTGTGTGTCAATCGCAGTAATTACACCAATGAGTGTATTAAAAAAACAGGCGCTTTTGCACTTTCTGTTCTGAGTGAAGAGGCAACGGCGAAAACTATCGGTATGTTTGGTTTCCAATCAAGCCGCACAGTCGATAAATTTGCCACTGTTGATTACCAACTTACCGGCGACGGTTTGCCGGTGTTGAAAGACGGCGTGTGCGCTTATCTTTCGTTCCGTGTGGTCAATAGTATTGAAATAGAAAGCCACACCGTATTTTTTGGCGAATTGACCGATGCCGAAAAAATTGAAAGTTCGCAACCACCAATGACATATTCCTACTATCATAGAGTAATTAAAGGGAAGGCACCTGCTGCTGCGCCTACTTTTGGGGTGTAATACCAAAGTGATTTATATTTCATGCTGGATTAACTTCGTTGAGCCCTTCGGGGTTGCTTCGTCGTGCCTCCTCGCAATGACGCTCTTTTGTTGATTTGTGCTAACTTTCGAAAGAGCGTCATTGCGAGCGGAGCGAAGCAATCTATTATTACTTCGGAATGAATAATATTTCACTTTGGTATCACTTCTTTACACACCGCACCGTTTGCCCCACAGCGTGGGTAACATTCGATTTTGCCATAAAATCCTCCGCAAGCAACCAACCGTAAGCAAATTTTTCGTTATAAGGCGTAGTGCTCCAATAATAGCCATTATTATCAATCATAAGAACTTCGCCGCTATTGTTGGCACGAAAGCCTGACGCAGGCAGGAATAAAAAATCTTGTTTGTTGGGGTAGAATGGGTAGAATGCCCAACCGTCAATGTAATAATACAACCCAACACGATAGTATTTAACTTCCCAATCCACACTTTGCAATTCTTCAAATTCGGCAAGCGTGGGAATTCGCCAACCGGCGGGACAAGGGTCGTTTGCCGGTTGCCACTGTGTGCCGCCGGAATAATTAGCATTCCAATTGTTTACTCTACCGCTCGCAGGATAAGCTGTGGCACTGTTCCATTGATAAAATTTCCCGTAATCACGAGAATTTGTGGTAAATTTTCCAAAATCACCAACATTGCGAGTAGCCCACGTGGTATTACCGATTTTTATGCCTGCGTCAATTGTGGCAGGGTCGGGCACCACGGTTACTTGGCAGGTGGCAGTGAGCGCGCCCGCTGTGGCGGTAATGGTGGCTGTGCCAACGGCTACGGCGGTTACTATTCCGCTTGAGCTAACTGTGGCGCAACTTTCGTCGCTACTCGTCCACGTAACCACATCGGTGGTATTTGCGGGCTGTACGGTTGCCCGCAAAGTATAATTTCTGCCAACAACAAGTTGCACACTTTGTGCATTCAAACGAATGCTTGTTGCGGGAATCTCGGTTTCATCGCCAAGAAACTGCAATCCGGTAGCGGCAGGAGTTTGCGGCTCTGGTTCATTACCGCCGCAGGCGTGGAAGGCTGCAATGGAAATCGCAAGGGCTATGAATAATGATAATGTGGGTAATTGTTTTTGCATGATTCTTTTTATTAAGGCAAAGATATAACAATTACGAATTAAAAATTACTATTTACGAGTTTTTCTTTTTTCATTTATATTAAAACTTCTCGTTCCATTCTATTTATTTTTTATGAATCCGTGTTTATACCTAAACCTAATTTCTACCTGATTCTTTACAAAACAACCTAAGTAACCAAAAGTAACATCTCTCTAAACCTGATTACCTGATTTTTCATTTTTATCAGGTAATCAGGTTTTTATGTGTGTATTTCATAGGTTACTTAGGTTGTTTTGTTTTTTTATCAGGTAAAAATTAGGTGGTTGCTGAGCTTGCCGAAGTATCTTTTTCAATTGGAAAATATCTTATAACATTACCATATTTCAAATTCCGAACCTGCTTCTATTTTAAAATCGCCTTGTATAATAACATCGCCTTCGGCTTTAAGAATTAGTTTACCCCCTTGTTCAACATTGACATTTTGTACGTTAATGTTGCCGCAACTTGTAACCTCTTTTTCTTCGTTTATTACGTCTTCGTTGATGAAATCAACAACCATTGGCGTAATTACAGCACAATTACCATATTCGTCCATTGGACCTAAATTAGGATTCGAATCATCGCCATCGGGTTCATCGGGAGCGCATGCAGGGCAGTGTGCAGGTTTTGGTCCTATACCCCAATAATAATAACCATCGCCGTCTCGGTCTTCGCAGATGATGTTGGCATCGGTGTAATTGAGGCTTGTAATCGGTAACTTTGTTGTTGTATAATTAGCCACATCTTCATAGGCATCTATCAGTATGTAACCAAATCCATCATCTCCCCAATCACTACCCCAAGGATTTTTTACTGATATTGCTGTTTGACCTATTCTTGAATCATTATTGCCTATAACTACCCAACTCATTGTAGTTTTTATAAGAATAGAATCCCCTGCTTGAATGGTTTTATATCCAACTAATGTCATAGCATGATTAAAAGGATAGGTGCAACTAACAGTAAGTGGGGATTTAATAATATCTCTTTTTATTTCATCAATATGAAAAGGATTGTGAATATTAGCATCTTTAATGGTTATTTTTTCATTTGATATTGTTGGTTTTTGACTACAATTAGTATCTATAGCTTGATATGGAAATGAAGCCTCATCAATTATACCATAATCTCTGATGTAACGAAACGCATCAATTGGCGAACCAAAAGCACATCCTGCTGCCAATTTATTACAAGAAACCAATTCTTGTTCTGATAAATCCATATTTATTTGTTGATTATAATATAAATTTACGACTGCCTCGAGGGCACCAACGGCTGCAAAAGCTCCACAACTACCGCAATTTCCTTGGGCTTGCACAGGTGTAATCCAATTTCGACCATGCCTATCACGCCAATCAAAAGAGGCTACATAAGAAGAACCTCCTCTCATTGTATGTTGAGTGGATGCAACACTATCGCTATGCAATTCAAAAATACCGCCTTTGTAATATTCAAACCCCTGTAAATCGGGAACTTTCCCGCCAAACATTTCTTTCTTTTCTTGATAACTCATTTGAGAAACGGAAGTTTCTCCTGCTACCCATAGCGCATTTTGAGCACGAAGGTTGTTATTCATCAACACTATTCTATCTGTTCGTACTTGTTGTTGCGTTTTGGAATTTCTTGTATTCGATGCTTCAATAGATACATTTCTTAATTCAACGTTCTTTATTTCTACTCGAATTTTTGTTAATGCAAGACGAGAGGGAATGTCTTCGGTTTCCAATGAAACGTTACTAAAATTATCTATTCCATTGGTCGCAAATAATGGAGTACTTTCATATACCAATACATCATAACCGGAATCATCGGAAAGCAGTATTCTCACATAGCCAGTTTTTGAAGAAAATACCGCTTGCCCCGATGCGGTTACTGTTTGAGAAGTAAGACTGTTTTTTTGAACAGTGGCAATAGTTGTGTCTTGTGTAATTGTTTTATTGACCGATACAAGAGTTTGTGCAGATACTGCGGTGCTTAAACCTACAAGCACACACAATAAAATATATTTCGTTTTCATCTGTTTATTTTTAATTGTTTTTTCAAAGGTCAGATGGAACCCACATGATAATCATTTATTTGTATGATTTGGTATCATGTGGGTTTCATATTTTCTAATTTTTTATAAATGTAAGTGTAGTAGTAATTCCGTTATCTTCGCGTATGACAAGAAGATAATTGCCCTTAGCTAATGAACCCACATTTATTTCTTCACCATGTGTTTGATTATACATTTTCTGTCCGGACATATCAAATATTTCTACAAGCGCAATATTTTTGTCTTGTGCAGAAATAGTCAGTATATCAGTTGCCGGATTGGGATATACCGTAATACCGGAATTTTGAGATAAATTACCACCTGTGCCTACCGTTTCCTGCCACACAAAACACTCCTCACTTTTTGCATTTTCCGGTTTATATATCAATTCTTCGTTTTGTAAAAAGCAAAGCAAATATAATTGCTCTCTTCCCATTGTTGACAAGGCATCGGTACTTCGCAAAAAACCGTTCATATTTCCAACACCTTCTATCCATGTGTGTCTTTGAGATTCCTGATAGGTGGTGTTAAGTGTGGTTGCTCGTACTTCCATTCGTTTTCGTAGCGTATCATTTATTACAATATAATCTACTGCTTCTACCTTTATTTCAGCTTTTTCATATCTTGTGTTGTATAGTGGACCACATGTCCCATCAAGACACTGTATGTCATACGATTGAAATACATCTCCAACCTCGGCACTAAAATTATATAATAGTATTTCCGACATATCTATCTTTGGTTTATAATATACTTTACGATTTTCCACATCTTCTCGTAAATAGCCTACATTTTCCCAAACGCTTGCGTGTTTGTCTTTTGTCATTACAAGTTGATAATACAAAGTGTCATTCAATTCTATTTCGTTTCCTATTTTAGTAGTGTATGTCTTTTTATAGTGATTCTTCGGAGCAAATATAAAATTTTCGGCATATTCATTCCATTGGTTTTTAGATGAAAGTAGCGGTGTGTACTCTTTTTCATTTTCTTGATTATTATAATAACATTCGGAATATTCCGGATTTTTGTATACCAATTCTTCGTTTTCAAAATAACATAATAAATCAGAACGCACGCCAACACAATAATAACAATTAGGATACAACAACCCCGATAAACTACCAACGTTTTCTATAATTGTATCAAATACATAAGTAATGTCGTTTTTGAGTGTAAGTATCAAACGTTTTTTTAACTCATTGTTTATCAAAACCGAGTCGCTCTGTAAAACATATAGCGTTTCCATTTCTGAAGGCTTGCCCACGTTTGCAATAAATTCAAATGTATCGCCTTGTTTCAACGAAAAGTCATATAAAATTTGTTCAATTTCAGAATTTGCAGCAATAAAATATGTTTTTCGATTTTGCTCTCGCATTAAACCTGCAAAAAGCCGTTCAGTGTGTTGTTTATCACTATAATAAAAAACCTTTTTGTAAATTTTTCCATTATAAACTGAATCGCCGTCAAAATAAATATAGTCTGTTGAAATAGGGCAGTCAGGGCAAACACCCTCATGTCGTACTGCCCATGAACTATTTTCATTTACAATTGTATTAGTAGTTGTTTGCCACACAAAACACTCCTCACTTTTTGCATTTTCCGGTTTATACACCAATTCTTCGTTTTGTAAAAAACAAAGCAAATATAATTGTTCTCGTCCACTTGCTTGTAAAGCATCAGTGCTTCGCAAAAATCCGTTCATATTTCCAATACCTTCTATCCACGTATGTTTTTGATGTTGAGGAAACGAATAATCTGTTGCTGCTCGCACTTGCATTCGTTTTCGTAAAACGCCGTCTATCAAAATATAATCTATGGCTTCTACCGTTATTTCAACTTCTACTTTTCTGTTGCGTTGTTCATCCAAAATATCAAACGACTGTATGTCATGCGATTGAAACACATCTCCAACTTTAGCACTAAAATTATACAACAATATTTCCGATACATTTACTCTTGGCTTATAATATACTTTGCGATTTTCCACATCTTCCCGTATGTAGCCTGCATCTTCCCAAACGCTTGTATTCTTGTCTTTTGTTATTAAAAGTTGGAAATATAAGGTGTCATTCAACAGCGTTTCATTTCCAATTTTGGTGGTATATGTTTTTTTATATAGATAGTTCGGACCCAACGAAATATTTTCGGCATATTCATTCCATTGGTTTTTCGGCGAAAGTAGCGGTGTGTATTCTTTTTCTTCTGAACTTAAAAGAATTTCTTCAGAATCCACTTCTTCCCAATCCGAATATTCCGGATTTTCATTTGTGCCACCTGTTTGAAAACGATTCATTATTGACACAATTGCATTGCGGTATGTATCATTTTTTATTTTTATGGTGGTTTGTTGCGGTTGTTCGGTAAATGAATATAGAATATTTGCCAGTATTGTAGAACCCTCTTCTTTGTATTCCACTGTATAATTATCATAGCCGCCGAGTGTTGTAAAATATACAACGTATGTTGTGCTATCTTCAGTAGTTTCTGCTACACGAATACTATCTATTCGTTGTTGGAAATCTTGTGCTTGTGTTGTTATTGCACACAATACCAATAAAATAATTAGTAATTTTTTCATAATCCAATCCTCCCTATTTAGTTAATATCATTTGTTTAGTCTCGCTTGCAGCACCGTCGCCTATCAACACATAACTGTAAACGCCTGCCGACAACGCTCCTGCTTCTATTTGAAGTTCAACATTACCCCGTTCCTCAATAGACAAACATTGTACCTGTATACCCTTCATTGTATATACACATAATTGTACTTTTTTTATGTGTTGCGGTACGTAGCATTTTATTGTGGTGCGTTCGTTAAACGGATTTGGCGCATTTTGGTAGAGTTTCATTGTTTCTGCATTAGCATTATCTGAAAGATACAATTTTTGGGTTGCTGAAAATTCGTTACTATTTGTCGATTTAAGAGAATTTGTATTTGCGCAACAACCGCTAAGGGCTTTTTCCAAAGCCTCTATTTTTTGTTGCATTTCTTGTTGTTGTGTTTCCATGGTTTTGCGTTGGTCTTTTAGTGCTTCTACAATCACCGGAATTAAGCCGATGTAATTTACCGCATAATAGCCTGTTGTAGAATCCATGCTTACCAATTCAGGGAATATTTCTTGTAATTCTTGTGCTAAATAGCCAAATTCGGCAATATCTTTAACAGGCTCTCTTTCCGCTCTCAAAGCTATTGATAATGAATCTTGCAAATCAAAAACAATAGCAGCTTTTTTATATGATTTTCCTTGTAGTTGATACAGTTTATCTTTTTCTGTGCTTAAAGGTTTTATGTCGCTTTTTAGGCGTTCGTCGCTTTGAAGTTTCATGCCACGAGCATACACATCTAAATTTGCGTAAATATCATCATTCACAAACACTTTACCGCCGGTAAAATAGCCTGAATATCTTTTTGCAGCAGTTGAACCCGAAACTATTGAATATAATCCATAGATGTCAGTTTCTGCAGCAGTCCCTATAACTGATAAATACGCACCATAACCTGAGCAAAAACCAACTGAATTGAAATTATTTGTAGAATGAATCCCGTATAGATTACCACTATTAGAACTGCTGCTGGTATTTATCGCACGAAACCCATACGCACTACCATAGCTGGTATTAGAAACATTATTTGCATAAAACCCATATATTTCGCCCTGACTACCTGTGCTAACATTATTGGCGTACGCACCATATAAGTTATTAGCATATCGCTGAGCGGTATTATCTAAATACACCCCATAAAGATTTCCACCCGTAAGAGCTCCAGTTTCTAATAAATTGTTTTTAAAATATGCTCCACACACTTTAGTATTTTTTACACTATTTTCCAAGGTGGAGTATAATCCAAACGTTGTATCATTTGCTGCTGTTAAGTTGCTCAACAGCAACTTTGCTTTTGCATTAGGCAATGCTCCCAAAGCCATATTTCCCAGAGTGTTTACTCTAACTTCCTGTGCAAAACTCATGCTTGCTGCACATAACAAGCTAACTAAAAGACTACTTTTTTTCATAATTTTAACTTTTTAATGAATATTTATTTGTTCTTATTTTGTTTATTCTTTGGGGTAAAAAAGCGGATTTAATTCATCCGCCTCTAAGGTTCTTCGACTACCCAAACTCAAACAAGTTAAATCCGCATTGCTGCGAACATTTATACTTATCCTTGAGTTGTTGAATTTTTCGAAGATTCAGAGACGGGAATTATAGCAAAACGCTATTTTTTCAATAAATCCTTCAGTTTTCAACTTCTTGAAAATGGAATTAGTGCAAATATAATAAAAGGATTTTGTTTTTGGTGGTTTTTTGGGGGAAAAAGTGAAAAAACTGTTACAAAAGGTAATGTGTGGGGCGACCGTTCCCCCCTCAATCAAAATACGCAATGGGGCTATATGAAAAGACTCGAAGTTGTAATAAATGCTGCAATAACTGACGAAATAATTACCGTTAATCCGTTCAAGCATATTAAAGAAGAAAACAAACCGACAAAACACCGAGCAGAAATTTGTTATTTAACAATGGAAGAATTGAAAACGCTTGAAAACACCCCGTTGAACCCACCTATCATCAAACAGGCGTTTCTTTTTAGTTGTTACACAGGATTGCGGTTTTCAGATGTTACACGTTTGAGTTGGGGCAAACTGCAAAGGGACAACAACGGCGATACAATCATTAACTTTGTGCAGGAAAAAACTGACAAGCAGGAATATTTACCTATTCCCAAAAAGGCGTTAGCTCTTTTGCCCGAAAGAGGCTTGGCAAAGGCGAATGACATTGTTTTCAAATTGCCCACGAACAAATTTACAAACGTGGTTTTAAAGAATTGGGCTTTTTCCGTTGGAATAACAAAAAAAGTAACATTTCACGTTGCGCGGCACACATACGCCACTTTACTTTTGAGTTTGGAAGTACCGATTGAAACAGTGAGCAAAAATTTGGGACATTCTGAAATCAGAACAACACAGATTTATGCGAAGGTGGTAAATGCGGCGCAACGTGCAGCGGTAGATAAGTTGGACGCTTTGTAACTCCAAATAAAAAAACACTCATTTTCCGGCAATAATTTTGTTTATTGCCGAAAAATGAGTATTTTTACAATCTCAATCCAAACAATGTAAGAATGAATATTAGTGATAAAATAGTACATTTTGCAGCAAGCAAACAATCATTTTCTCGCAAAGAATTGATAGAAAATTTTGGTAATCTATCGAAGCAATCGTTATTGCGACAACTTTATAGATTGCTGAATACTAATCGTTTGGAGCGACTAAAACAGGGGACTTATTGTTTGCCTGTTTCGTTGTTTGCTGTTTCAGAAGAAATAAAACAACTTAATGATATTTTGAAAAATCAGTTTCCATTTGCTGATTTTTGCCTTTGGAGTAGTGATGTTTTAATGCCGTTTATGCACCACGTTCCTAACCTCAATTTTATTTATATTGACGTGGAAAATGATGTAGCGGAATCTGTGTTTAATTTTCTGAAAGGCAATCAAACAAAATCAATCTTTTTCCGCCCAAACAAAGACGAATTTAATCGTTATATTGCAGGTACAGAGGCGATTATTATTCGCGGGTTAATTTCCGAATCGCCTTTGCAAATAGTTGAAAATGTGCAGACACCAACACTCGAAAAAGTTTTGGTAGATATTGCAGGCGATGTAGAATTTGATTTTATGCAAGGTGCGGAAATTACCTATTTTTATCGAAATGTATTGGAGCGCAACGAGATAAACAAACGAAAATTATTGCGTTACGCCTCTCGCAGAGGTCGCCGAGAAGAAGTTGAACAATTATACAATAATGCCCTATGATACTGCCCTATGATACTGCCCGAAAGTCGCACAATAGAATGGTTGCAGAGAATTGCAACGGAAAATAATTTTCCGAATATAACGATGTTGGAAAAGACAATTCGTGCATTTTCGCTGTTGGAATCGTTGGCATTATCGGGTTGTCCGTTTGTGTTTAAAGGCGGAACTGCGCTGATGTTGCATTTAGATAGTGCAAAACGTTTGTCTATCGACATTGACATTATTTGTCCGCCCGAAACCGATATTGTAAAATATTTGAGCAAAAACGCTGAACTATACGGCTTTAACGAAATAAAATTGGTTGAGCGGAAAACCACTCGCAATATTCCAAAAAGCCACGCAAAATTCTACTATCAAGTAACTTACAACACTAACACAGAAACTGATTGTATTTTGCTTGATGTGCTTTTTGAAGAAATCCATTATAATAATGTGGTGCAGTTGCCAATTGAGAGCCGACTTTTGAAAACTGACGGCGAAAAAGTTTTTGTAAACGTACCGAGCGTTGCCGACTTATTGGGCGACAAACTCACAGCATTTGCACCAAACACAACAGGAATACCCTACTACAAAGGTAATAAAATGTGCTCAATGGAAATTGTAAAACAACTTTACGACATTGCCTCATTGTTCGATGTTACAAATGATTTGAGCGTTACAACTGAAACATTCCGAAAATTTGCTGTTGTAGAATTGGCGTATAGAAATCTCAATCTCAACAATATACAGCAAGTTTTAAACGATATTTTTCAAACTTCACTTTGCGTTTGTTTGCAAGGACAAATTGATAATGAGAATTTTAAACTTTTGCAAGACGGCATAAAACGCATACAAAGTTTTATTCACAGCGAAAGATATATGCTTGATACAGCAATTATTAACGCTTCAAAAGTTGCGTATCTTTCCACCTTGATAGCAAACAATTTGACAAAAGTAGAGCATTTTGACAAAAACAACATTTCAGAGTTGCAAAACGCAATAATAGAAAATCTGCTACCAACAAAGCTCAATAAATTGAAAATGAGCAATATAGAGGCTTTCTTCTATTGGTGGAAAGTATTTGAAATTGTAACACACAATATAGTTGTGAGTAAATAATTCGTTTTTACGGGTGTTCCCATTTTTTGAATTTTATAATCAATTACACCTCCTGAATATCGGATGCTTACGGTAAACCTATTTAACCATACAATTCTTCTAATTCTAATTTTTTAATTCTTGACCTAATTGCCCCATTTGTCCGCCCGAAATGTTTCGCCATATCTCTGACATTGATACCTTCACAATACATTATTGTTAGTTCTTCGTCAAGTTCCTCAGTCCAAGGTTTGTAAGCATCTTTGTGTTTTTCTCTTACTGTTTCAACGGAATATACTTTGCCATTTGCAACGTCTTTCTTTTCTATTTTTTGTTTCTGTACAGCAAGTTCTTCTTTTTCTTCTTTGCTCAACGTTTTCATAACGTGAATTTTGGACGAAGATGACAAAAAGTCTTTTGGTATAAGAGTTGAGGGAATATGAACGCTGTTTTTTGTTCGTGTAACAGCAACATACAAAAGATTGATTTCTTCGTTTATTTTATCAACATTCAAAATTTTGTTTTTGTCTTCATCAAGATTTTCCAAAGTTTCCTCTGTAATGAAATCATTGACGATTTGAATAGTGTCATATTCCATTCCTTTACAGCGATGAACTGTTGTAAAAATCATTTCCGCCTCTTCTTTTTTGTCGTTTTCAACGTGCTTTTCCTTGATTTTTTTGATAATATCAGGAATTTTGTTGCCATATTCTTTCACGATTTCAACTAACATTCCAAGTTGTACATCTTCGGTTTTATCAATGTAATCTTCAAGTTCTTCAAGATTTTTCATTTGCTTGATTAACTTGTCTTTGATAAGGTGGTGTTTCCCGTTGTACAAATTGAGTACGTCATAAAGCGAAGCACCGTCATCAGCGTAAGTGTACGAATTGATGTTGCCTTCAAAGTAAATATTCTTAACGTTTTTCTTCTCGGTTACATATTCAATGGCTTTTACAAGCAATCCAAGATTAGTTCTTGCAATTACCGCTTTTGATACAATTTCATCGGAATTGCCTTTTCCTGTGATAGAAATTTGCAGTTCATCTTGAATATATTTTTTCAATGTTAACATTTGCATTGCCAAATTTGCGATGTCTTGACTGAAACGAAAACTTGTTGAAAGGTTATAAGTTTTATAATCGGCTTTTTCAAGGGAATTTACCGCATAACGCCAACCATAAATTTGTTGGTGCGTGTCGCCGACAATTACTTTTGTTGCTTTTTGTTTAAAGAAAATATCAAGCATAGCGGGCGATGCGTCTTGTCCCTCGTCAAAGAGAATGTAATCGTAATGAAGTGTTGGGTTTGAAAGTTGAAATTTTTTGAGATAAAAATCATGCGTAACATCAATTTCGCCCTTATCCATTTTCGCTAAAAGTAAACGAGTTTGTGTCTCTATATAATTGTAAGAAGTCGAAACGAATGCTCTGGCTTTACTGTCAGAAATCGTATCAAGGTAGTTTAATTCTTGCACTTTTTGTTTGTCGCTGTTACAAAAGTATGCAAGAAATTTATTGATATGATTTGCTACAATATATTCGGTGTATTTTTCTTCACCTCCTTGTAAACCAAGTAATTCCGCAATTTCGCCGGTTTTGTAACCTTGTGCTCGAATTTTGTAATCGTGCTTAAAAACAATGTGCTTATACGCAAGCGAATGAGCAGTTTCAACTTTCACATTATCAAGCCCTTTGTCTGCAAATTTCTTTATCGCTTCCAATTTTACGGACTTGTTGAAAGCAAGATAAAGAATTTTGGCAGTTTTTGGTCGTGCTTTTGCGTATTCAATTATGGTCGTAGTCTTCCCCGAACCTGCAACCGCATTTATTTTGATGTTGCCTGTCGAGTTGATGATGTTATATTGTTCTTGGGTAAGTTCCATAATCTAAAAATGAGGTACGCAAAGGCTATGGGTATTGTTTTACTACTATTTTTTCAGTTTTATTGCTAAACTATTAGAATTACAAACAACACAATATCAGTCGTTTAATTTATTCTTATTGCTAAAAACTCGATTTTTATTGCTAATTTTTTACAACTTTTTACAACTAATATTTAAAAATGTTAAATATTTGAATATGAGCTGTTTTGTGGATTTTTACTACTTTTTTCGTTGTTTTTACAACTAATCTTTTTCAATATACAAAGTCCATTCCGCATATTTATCCGATGTAGATATATTTTTTATTTTTCTTTCTTTTTGCGATAACTCTGTAATAAGATTTGATATTTTCTTTTGCTGTTTTGCTGCGGGCAACCCCTGTGGCAAAAGCGGCAGAAGCATTTTTTCTATTTCTTCTCTCGTTGCAGAGCCTTTTTCCGCAAGCAAATTCAATATCAATTGTTTGTAATCTTTATTGCTCAAACTATTCGGTTTTTCTGTTCCAACAATTTCAAGTGAACTTGTGCGCCCTTTTACCATTTTCAATGAACGCAAACGACTTACTGCCTCTTCGGAAATCTCCTGTTTCTTTTGCACCCTGTCCAAAGCAATCACGTCTTCCATCGGTAATTCGGGGTGGGAAAATAATTGATACGTGTAATTTTCATTCAAAAGTTTGCCGAAAACGGTAACTTTGGTGTGCATTTCGTCTGAAATATCGTAAGTCGGCATTGGAAATAACCGTTCTCTTTGAATGGCAAAGATTTTTTGTATTCCGTTTCCAACCGTTTCTATCATATTCAGATTAACCATTGCTTTGGTCAAAAACGGATTGCGATAATAATCCTGCGGACTATTGTGCCGAATAACTTCTTCTACCGAATTGGGAATAAAACTGCCCGCATTTTGAAAAATCAACCTGTCTTTGTACTCCAACACAATCATACGACGGCTTTTACCGTAATCGGTGTGTGCCACGCAGTTGTGCAACAATTCTCGCATTACCCACTTGTCGTAACGAGTTACTTCTTTGGGAAACAGCGAATTATCGTCAACCATATAACTGAATTTCAAATTGCGAATACAAGCAAGTACCTTTTCAACAGTTAGAATAAATGGTGTATGAAAATGTTCAAAATCGCCCGGCTCCTCTTTCAATGCCCACGTTATTTGCGCAATTGCAGGAGAAATCAATGAACTTGCCTCGTCTTTACCAAGCAACAGAATAGCGGTATTGGTAATTTTTCCGTTGAGCGTTACTTTGGCTTTGTTCAGAAAAGTTACATCGTCCCAATTATCTACATCGTTCACTAAAGACGGATTCCGTAACTTGAATTGCTCCCGCGCTTTCAAAATCGCCTCCTTGTCCAAATCGTCAAAAGTGGCATCGGGAACAATTTTTCGAGACCAATCCCTATCAATTGCCTGATTGCGTATTCGTTCAATTTTTTCAATATTCAGTGCCGTCAAACTTTCATTAAGACGACCGTGATAATACCCCTCAAATGCAACAGGAATACCCTGTGGTGCAGCAGGTATTTGAAACATCACAACACGACCTTCGGGCGTAGTGAGTTCGTAGATTTCTATAAATGAAATATTGTGAGTGGTTTTGTCGCCAATTTCTTTTTTCAGGCTGTCCAACTTTTTGCGGTTGGTACGATAATGGCTACCGACGATTTGATGTTTATTGTTCACTCCAAAAATAAGCCACGCACACGACCTTCCTTTCAAATTGGCTTCGTTGCTTAACGCTGAAAAGTATTTGCCGAGTTTATCGAAGTCGTAGCTTTCTTTTGCCTCTTTAAATTCAACAATCTCAATTTCTGCCGGAAGTGCAATAGCGTCTGATAAGATTTTATGTAATTCTTGTTCTGTCATTATTTTTTAGTGTGCCACAAAAATACAATAATATTGTGGTGTTGTCCCAATTTTCAAAAACAATTCGCAAATTATTCAGAATATTTTAATAGCTTTGCCTCAATCATAAAACAAAAAACCAAAATAGTGCCAACAAGCACTGTATGATACATATATAAAAATAGCGTATAGCTTTTTATTCTAAGTATTTGCATTTTCCACATTTGCCCCGTTTATGGGCTATACTCCAAGAATAGTTAGCGAAACGCCGTGTATTACGGCGTGGAGCAACTTGCCGGAGTATAGGCGTGGAAACCTGCAAATAGACAGGTTGTTTCACGCTATTTTTATTAAAAAATAAATTACAAACCAATAATTTTAAAATTAAAGTCGTATGAATAAGAAATTTACAAAAACAAAAAATCTTTTAACAATAGCAATGCTATTTGTTTTGCTTGCCTTTACAAACAATGTAATGGCGTGGGAAGGAAACGGAACAAAAATTAGCCCTTGGGTTATTTCTGACAATGAAAATACCAGAGGGGAAAACGATGTTAGAGCATATATAGATGGCAAAATTCTGTATATTAATGGTAGTGGAGATATGTCTGATTTTTGGGATACTGCGATTGACGGTGTTGCCCCTTGGCGCATTACTAACCTTAATACCATAGAAACCGTTGTTATAGAAGACGGCGTAACGAATATTGGAAATTATGCGTTTAAGAATTGTAGAAACTTGCAAGCAACAACAATTCCCAATACTGTTACTATAATTGGAGAACAATCATTTTATAATTGTACTTCTTTGCCTACTATTACAATTCCCCAAAGTGTTGATACCATAGAAAAAGAAGCATTTGGAAATTGTGCCGCTTTGACTGCCGTTTATAATATGGCAACTACGCCACAAAATATAAATAACCTTAATGTTTTTAGTGGCATAACAGTTCCGTCTATCTATCTTGCTACTCCCAAAGAGGCAATAACAGCCTATAAATCAGAAAATGTGTGGCGTAATTTTAAATCCATGCCACAATATCTTCTTATTGAAGAAGATTTGGGCGATACCTTAGATGCTGTTATTATGGACTTATATGGCACTGTCTATTATTTTGAATATCAAGAAAATAATCAGAATTTACCCAAGCGACTTACTATTTATGATGATGAAAAAGATGCAATCAAAATGATAGTTGAATACAATAATAACGGGTTGCCTGATAGAATTTTTTCTGATAGCGTAACTTTTATTTTTGACGGCTACGCAGGAAATACTTGTAATGTTGCAGCACTTTCATACAATGGCGTATATAACAGCATAGAAGGAGTTGAAATGGATTTTGCTTCTTTGGGTAGTAGTTTTGTTGAATACACGTGGGATTTTGCTTTGAGCACGTTAGCTGAATGTGTTGAAAAAACTATTTATAACCCTGAGAATTTAAGTCGCTTAGTGAATGGTATGTTTGACAATCCAACTCTTCCAAGTTTCGGGTTGGGATTTGGAGAAAAATTCCTTAGAGATATTATTATAGATAACTTTGCGCCTGATGAATTTAAGGTGCTTTGGTATGGAGCTAAGATGACACTTTCAATAACAAGTACTTTTATTCATTGTGGTAATGCGTTACTTTCAGCCGCAGCCGGACCTATGACATTGCCTCTGACTTTTTACTATGGAATACGTTGTGGTATTTCGATATACAATTTATTAGGAGATGCAGACAATTTATATAGTGCAGCATCTAATATTTCTTGGGGAAATGGAAAACCAAGTTGTTCTGTTACTGCCACATTAATTGGTGGCACACTTATTATTAGTGGTAGCGGTGCTTTATGTCAGTCAGAAATTGATAAATATAAACCGACTTTTTCAAATGATTATACAGATAGGCGCTCCGAAATAAGAACACTTATTATTCGTAGTGGAGTAACTTCTATTCCAAATAATGCTTTTAGAGATTATACTAATTTGAACAATGTAACTATATCTTCTACTGTCTCAACAATTGGTTCGCGTGCATTTGACAACTGTACTCAATTGCAGAATGTTAACATACAGGATGGTAGCGAAATTTTATATCTTTATTGTGTTAGTGGCGACAATGGCGTTTTTGGTAATTGTCCCGTGAAAAGTTTATATTTAGGAAGAAATTTAGGACAATGCGGAGATGACTCCTTTTCAGGGATAACAACACTTAAAATCTTAACCATTGGCAGTTTAGTTACAACATTGCCAACTTATTCATTTAGAAATTGTACAGGATTAGCTTCTGTAGCATTTGAAGGAAATTTAATTGCCGAAATTCCTTCTTCTTGTTTTTATGGTTGTTCGAGTTTGCAAGCAATTAATTTTCCAAGTTCAATTACTTCAATCGGCAATAATGCTTTCAGAAGTTGTAATAGTTTAACACAATTAACAATTCCTTCTACAATCACTGAAATTGGTTCGCGTGCATTTGACAACTGTACTCAATTGCAGAATGTTAATATACAGGATGGTAGCGAAATTTTATATCTTTATTGTGTTAGTGGCGACAATGGTGTTTTTGGAAATTGCCCCGTGAAAAATTTGCATTTAGGGAGAAATTTAGGACAATGCGGTGCAGGTTCGTTTTCAGGAATGACAACACTTGAAACTGTAACAATAGGCAGTTTAGTTACAACATTGCCAACTTATTATCAACCATTCAAAAATTGTACAAGATTAACTTCCGTAACATTTGAAGGAGATTTAATTACTGAAATTCCTTCTTCTTGCTTTTATGGTTGTTCAAGTTTACAAACAATTAATTTCCCAAGTTCAATTACTTCAATCGGCAGTGATGCGTTTAGAGGTTGTAGTAGTTTAACACAATTAATTATTCCTTCTACAATCTCTGTAATTGGTTGGCGAGCATTTGACAATTGCACACAACTACAAAATATTAATATACAAGATGGTACTGAAATTTTATACCTTTATTGCACTGCTGGCGATAATGGTGTTTTTGGAAATTGTCCTGTAAAAAATTTACATTTAGGTAGAAATTTAGGGCAATGTGGCGATGATTCCTTTTCGGGAATGACGACACTTGAAACTATAACGATAGGAAATAAAGTAACTACAATTCCATACTATGCTTTTTCAGGTTGCACAGGATTAAGTCAAATAATTTGCAACGCCACTACACCGCCAACGCTACAATCCTCTACTTTTAACAATGTTTCCCCAAATATTCCTGTATATATTAATTGCAATTATCTTTCCGATTACCAAACAAGACTTTATTGGAAAGTATTTACAAATTATCAGTGTGCCGTACAGGTTGTTCCTACGCCAAATTCCGCCAATGTTACTTTTCCCAAAATTAACAATGCAATTAATTACGAATTAAATATTTACAGCGATGAAAATCATATAAATAAAGTTGCAGAATTGAATTTAGATGCTGACGGCAATCCTTTCCTTAAATCGACATTATTCTACACTGTTCCGAATTTGACGGCAAATACTCGATATTATTATTCGCTCACGCCTTACAATGTCGACGGCTATATGCTAACCGTTTTCACAGGCGATTTTATAACTCCCGCAGAAGGCGGAATTACAACTTACAGCATTATTGCTACGGCAGGCGAAAATGGCAATATAGACCCAAACGGTAGCATAGAACCAAGCGGAAATGTTCCTGTTAATAAAGGTAGTAGTCCAGAATTTATTTTTACGCCAAATGATGGCTATGAAATAGACCAAGTGAAAATTGATGGTGTTATAAACCCAACTGCCAAAGCAAACGGACGTTATACTTTCCCGAAAGTTGAAAAGGATTATGAAATATCAGTAACTTTCAAACTAATTAATAATCCGGCAAATTATTACACAATTGTTGCATCGTCAGACGAAAACGGTAGCATAGAACCGAGCGGAAACGTTCGTGTTAATGAAGGAAAAAGTCAAACATTTTATTTTACGCCCAATGATGGTTATGAAATAAATTACATAAAAGTTGATAATGATTATCTTATAAATTCAATAGCTCAATTGGACGGATATTATACTTTTCCACCTGTTACAGAAAATCACAAAATTGTAGTAACTTTCAAAGAGAAAACAACCGATATTGAAACCATTGATGAAAGTTCACTTATAATTTACCCTAATCCAACCACCGGCATAGTAAACATAAGCGAGCCAAGCGAAATCAAAGTATATAATTCATTTGGCGCATTGCTGATTACAACATTCGGTACACAAGTTGATTTATCGAATTACGCCAATGGTGTGTATTTTTTACAAATAAATGGTAAACGAATAAGTGTAGTGAAAAAATAGAAAATTCCTCTAAATCTTCTTTACAAGGGAACTTGTGGAAACCCCAAAATCGAATAAAAATTATTTGACTTTGGGGTTTCTTCTTTAACGATACAAAACATAAAAAGAAAAATCGCTATCTTTGTTCATTCTAAAACAGAATTCCCAACAATGCCCAAAACAACTCTCCACAAACGAATCGAAGAACTTGAATCGGAAGTTTATTTTCTTCGTGCAGAAAATGAGAAATTACGGAAAATATTGGGGTTGTCGGTTGAAGAAATAGCCAAAAAGCAAAATATCGTTCCCGTTGAAGAAGAAAATACCATACAGGAAACGGAATCGTCTATAACCAAACACAGCACACCCGAAGAAAAAATAGAATTGTTTATGTCGTTGTTTCGTGGAAGAACAGATGTTTACGCCAAACGCTGTTACAGCAGAAAGCACGAAAGCAGTTATTATATTCCTGCCTGTAAAAACGAGTGGGTTAGAGGACTTTGCAACAGAACAAACACCAAATGTAAAGATTGTACCAATCGAGAATTTTTGCCTTTGACAGCGGAAACTATCAATTTCCATTTACGAAATAAAGACGAAAACGGAACAGGAATTGTCGGGGTTTACGCTCTCTTGTCAGACGAAACTTGCTTGTTTCTTGCTATTGATTTTGATGAAGAACAATGGCAAAAAGACATTTCCGCCTTTCGTTCTGTTTGTAAAGAGTTGAATATTCCGGTGGCAATTGAGCGTTCTCGTTCCGGAAACGGCGCACACGCTTGGTTGTTTTTTAGCGAGCCGATTTTGGCAATGTCCGCACGAAAATTCGGGAATGCAATTCTGACAAAAGCGATGTCCGTTAGGCACGAAATAAAATTTTCGTCCTACGACCGAATGTTCCCCAATCAGGATTTTATGCCAAAAGGCGGATTTGGCAATTTGATTGCTTTGCCTTTGCAAGGTGGAGCACGAAAAAACGGAAATAGTGAATTTATTGACGAAAATTTCCAATCTTACCCCGACCAATGGGCGTATTTATCTTCCATTAAGAAAATTTCTTCGGCAGAAATAGATGAATGGCTCGACAAATTATGTATCGGCAATGGTTTGGGAGAACTTGGAAATATCGAAATAGACGATGATGATGTTCCAAAACCTTGGGAAAACAAAAAGCCGGAAACGAAACTTGAAAACAACGATTTTCCCAATAAACTGATTATTATTGAAGCAAACAGGTTGTATATTCTGAAAAAAGATGTCAGCCAATGTGCTTTAAACAAAATCAAACGACTTGCCGCCTTTTCAAATCCACAATTTTACAAAACGCAGAAAATGCGAATGTCCACGTTTGGTATTCCACGAATTATTTATTCTTTGGACGAAACGGCTGAATATTTGGGCATTCCGCGTGGTTGTCGTTCTTCACTTATTGCTTTGCTCGAAAATTCCAATGTCAATTATGAATTTGACGATAAGCGAAATAAAGGCAAAGAGATTGATGTAAATTTTAAAGGTACGCTCCGCGAAGAACAACAATCGGCAACCGATACGTTACTCCAACACGAAAACGGTATACTTTCCGTTCCAACCGCCTTCGGTAAAACCGTTATCGGCGCATCGCTCATTGCCGAAAGAAAATGCAATACTTTGATATTGGTTCATTTACAAACATTATTTGACCAATGGAAAAAATCTTTGGGACAATTCCTCGAAATAAACGAAACCTTGCCCGAAGCGGAGAAAAGACGAGGAAGAAAAAAGGTTCGTTCGCTTATTGGACAAATCGGTTCAGGCAAAAATACTTCATCGGGCATCATAGATATTGCACTCGTTCAGAGTTTAATCCGTGATAATGAGGTTGATGATATTGTAAAAAATTACGGAATGGTAATTGTGGACGAATGTCATCACGCCTCGTCTGTCAATTACGAAAAAGTTCTTGGAGCGGTCAATGCACATTATGTTTGTGGTTTGACGGCAACACCCACCCGTCAAGACGGACAGCACCCGATAACCTTTATGCAGTGTGGCGCAATTCGCTACTCTGTTGATGCAAAATCGCAGGCAAGCAAACGGAATTTTGAACACTATTTAATCCCGTGTTTTACAGGATTTAAAAAGCCGTTTTTGCAAAATGAAACCGATTGGCACATTACTAAAATCTACGCTACTCTTGCCGAAGACGAATTTCGTAACCAACAGATTGTCAATGATGTTACGGAAGCAGTTACAAACAACCGAACACCAATCATTCTCACTCAACGTAAAGAACACGTCTCGCGATTATTTGAATTACTTAAAAATCAAATAGATGCACACATCATCACGCTTGTTGGAGCGGATTCTACAAAAGTAAAAACCAAAATGATGGAATCGTTAGCAAACATTCCGAAAGAAGAAAAACTCATTATCATTGCCACAGGAAAATATGTTGGCGAAGGTTTTGACTATCCACGTTTAGACACCTTGTTTCTCGCCTCGCCAATTGCTTGGAAAGGTACATTGGCTCAATATGCCGGACGATTACACCGAGAATATCCCGATAAAAAAGATGTAATGATTTACGATTATGTGGATATTCACGTTCCGGTTTTGGAACGAATGTACCACAAACGCCTTAGCGGTTATGCGCAGATAGGTTACAAAACATTATCAGCTCAAAACCAACCCGACAAAGTCAATTTGATTTATGACACCGATAGTTTTGCGGAAGTAATGAAAAATGATTTTGTCGAAGCGAAAAAAGAAATATTGATTGTCAGTCCATTCTTGCAAAGAAAACGAGTAAACACAATCCTCGAATGGTTGAAAGAGCCGTTAAAAATGGGCGTTTCAATCACAATCGTTACTCGTCCGCCGGAATCATATAAAGAACCGGAGCGGATAAAAGAGTGTATTGAATATTTACAATCGATTGTTACGGTTGTGCAAAAAAGCGACATTCATCAAAAATTTGTTCTTATTGACAATCGTCTTGTATGGTATGGAAATATTAACCTTTTGAGTTACGGGAGTTCGGAGGAGAGTATTATGCGGTTGGAATCGAGAGAATTGGCGGAGGAATTGCTAATATTGATTAAGTAATATCCGTAGAATACCATATAACATAGGATTTTTTGCTTAAATTTTGGGTATTTCTTAACACAAGATTTTTTTGTAGCTAATCAGTGTCCATTCGGTGTCTAATTGGTAGCCAACAGGTAGCTAATAGGATTTATTCAAAATTATTCGGAGGAAATAGGAATTATTCGGTAGATAATAGGTGTCTTATTGGTGTCTAATAGGTGTCTGCTAAAAATTCCTATTAGACACTTGATTTTTGGTAATTGATACTTGAAAAATCCTGTTGGTTTTGGATTGATACGGAATGGATTTTAGTGGATACGGGAAAATTCCTATTTGTTTTTGAAAGACTACAAAATTGGAACAAGAGGCTGTAAATTAAACTGTGTGTCTTTTCCTGTGAGGCTGTTATTACTTTTAATATTATTCTGTGAAAACTCAAAATTGGTGTAGTCGGTTGTTGTATTAATTGAAAAATGATTATCTTTGCAGTACAAAATTCTCCACAATTCTCAATAAGGGAATGTTTTGTTACTCATTTGTCACTGCATACTTGTAAAAAACTATCTTTCTATCTTATAATCAATCTATTATCTAAATCCTTGCGCTTTTAATCCGCCTTAGAGGTCGTGAGAATCACCTGTACACCAAATAAGTAAATCCGCATTCCTGCGACTTTCAACTTACCTTGGCGTACTTGAAATTTCTCACGTTCCAATGACCAGGACATAGCAAAACGCTATTTTTTACAAAATGTCCTTCCGGTTTTTAACTTCTTGAAAATGGAATTAGTGCAAATATAATAAAAGGATTTTGTTTTTGGTGGTTTTTTGGGAAAAAGTGAAAAAACTGTTACTAATTGAGGGTAAATTTCGTGCGGTTGCCATAGTATCTAAAATAATTGTTTGCATAAATAGATTAAATGTGTTATTTTTAACGTTTTTTAGTTAGGTTGACTAATAGCTCCGCAACCAAACAGTCAGTTATTCAGTCATTCAGTTACTCAGTTATTCAAAAAGTTATGAATCTACGAAAGCTACTCCCCATTATTTTTACGTGCGCCTTTATTTCGGCTCACGCCCAAATGCCTGTGATTCACTTTACCGAGAATAAAAATCAGTGGCAATCGAGTGTTCTTTACCGCACACAATTGTACGGCGGATTTATGTATGCCGAAAAAAATTGTTTGACCTATTTTTTCTACGATACGCATAATGCGCACAAGCATTTTACAGATAGTACCGACCTAATCAAAATTTCGCCGGAAGAAAAAGCGGAATTTTTAAAAACCGGCATGCCGTTGAATTTGCGATTGCTCAAATCGCAACACTCACATAACGCTTGCAGCCACGCCGATGACGATGAACCGCAACCTAAAAAAACACATGCTTACAAAGTGTATTTTGAGGGAATGAACAATCGCACACACGTTTCGGCTCATGAACGATTGCCGGGTGTGGAACATTTTTTTCTCGGAAATGATTCCAAAAAATGGGCGAGCAATGTGGTAAGTTATAAAAAAATAAAATACCACGAAATTTATAGATACACCGATTTGTATTTATACGATGCCGGAGGAACTATGAAATACGATTTTGTGGTGCGTCCGGGTGGCAATCCCGGTAAAATAAAACTGCGTTACGATGGCGTAAACCGTATGGCAATCGACCAAAAGGGAAATTTGATTATCACAACTTCGGTAAACGAAGTAATTGAACAAAAACCATACGCATATCAAATAATTGGCAACGACACGGTTGCGGTTGAATGTTCCTACAATTTGCACCGCTTTGAACTGACCTACCGTGTGGGAGATTATAATCCCGAACACACACTGTACATCGACCCCGAATTAATTTTTTCGACTTACACAGGCTCCACAAGCGACAATTGGGGATTTACGGCAACGTACGACCTTGAAAATAATGTGTATTCCGGCGGCATTGTCGAAGGTTTTGGTTATCCGGTAAGTATAGGAGCTTCGCAAACAACCTACGGCGGCGGTTCGTGGGACGTGGGAATTATAAAATACGACCCCACGGGAACAAGACGCCTCTATGCGAGTTACATAGGCGGTGCAAGCGCCGAAATGCCGCATAGTTTGATTGTCAATTCCAAAAATGAATTACTTATACTCGGCACAACAGGCTCGGTCGATTTTCCTGTGAGAAATGCCATTCAGCCAACATTTGCCGGAGGAACATCAATAATTTACGGGCACGTTATTAATTTTGAAAGCGGTCTCGATATATTCGTAACTCGTCTGAGTGCCGACGGTTCGCAACTGCTTTCGTCCACATATATGGGCGGTAGTGAAAACGATGGTTTGAATTTCGATAGAGGGTTAGTCTCATACCAATATTACGGTAGAGATTCCCTGTATTACAATCACAGCGACGGTGCACGGGGTGAAATTATGCTCGATACGCTCGATAATATTTATATTGCTTCCACAACGTTTTCCACCGATTTTCCGGTAAAAAATGCGTTTCAACCTGTGTCGGGCGGCTCGCAGGACGGTGTAATTTTCAAATTAAACGCCGATATGACCAACCTTGAATGGAGCAGCTACATTGGCGGCGAAAGTAAAGATGCTGCATACTCAATTACCATTGACAAGGAGGGCAATGTGTTTGCCACCGGCGGCACCTGTTCACAAACTATGAATGTGCCGTTCAATGGATTTATACCCAACAGAATAGGAGGTACGGTCGATGCCTTTCTTATAAAATTAGACCAAAGCGGTAATTTGCTCGCAGGCACCTATTTTGGCTCCGACCGGCACGACCAAGCGCATTTTGTGCGTTGCAATTCTTTGGGCAATGTATTTTTATTCGGGCAAACTACCGCCACAGGCTCAACTTTGATTTATAATGCGAAATTTCAACAACCCAATAGCGGACAATTTTTGGCATCGTTTAGCAATGATTTATCTACGCTGAATTGGAGTACGGTTTTTGGTTCGGGAAATGGCACGCCCAATATTACGCCCACAGCGTTTGAAGTTGATATTTGCAATCGTATTTATTTAGCAGGTTATGGTAGAGAATGGGAAACGGATTATTCCATTGGTACTTATTACAACGAATATTGGAAAGAATGGATGTACGACAATGGCTGGTATTTTATGCAAGGCACAAAAAATATGTTTATTACTCCCGATGCGTATCAAAAGCATACCGATGGCAAGGATTTTTATCTGATGGTAATCGACGACGAAGCAAATGAAGTGGGCTATGCCACCTATTTTGGCGAAATACATAATTACAATACTTGCAGAGGAAGCGGACGCGAACACGTGGACGGCGGAACAGCACGTTTTGACAAAAAAGGCAATATTTACCAAAGCGTGTGCGCAAGTTGTGGCGGTTGCAATGGTTTCCCCACCTACCCCAAACCCGGCGCGTGGAGCAACAACAATAATTCCAGAAATTGCAACAATGCCGTATTCCGGTTTTATATTGGTTTTGGATTGCTCGTTGCCGATTTTGAATTACCCGAAATAACCTGTTCGGCAAATGAATTGACGTTTATCGACAAATCGCAGCACTTGTACAACAATCCGCAATTGGAGTACGAATGGTATGTTGACGATAGTTCGATACTTTCTACCGACGAACATTTTACACATATTTTCCCCGAACCGGGCGAATACGAAATAAAACTCATAGTGCGCGATGTGTCGTCGTGCAATTTGGTTGATTCTATTTCAAAAAAATTGATAATTACCGAACAAATAGCGTACGACGTGTTGCCTGCAAAATATATTTGCGCAGGCGAAACTATTGAAATTGGTATTCCCAACGAATATAATCCCAACTACACCTACACGTGGAAGCCAAGCGAAGGACTTTCCACACCCGACCGTCCGCAAACCAACGCAACGCCCGGCGAAACCACCGATTACGAACTGACCGTTGCTTCGAACTGGTGCAAAACTATTTATACGCAAACCGTGAATGTATTTAAAAACGATTATCATATTTTAGAATTAAAAGTTACACAAAACGGTGAGGAGCGCAATCCGGTGTGTTCCGGCGATTGGTATACCGTAACGGCTTACACCAGCGCACCTACGCGCCGCTATATTTGGTCAACTTCGCCCACGTTCAATCCGGTTATCAATCCCGATTTTTCGCAAAGTTCCATAACATTTATGCCTACCGGCAAAGTAACATATTATGTGCGCACGTTCAGCGAATATTGCAATTTTCAAACCGAGGCAATGGTTGAAGTCAATGTTTCGTTCAACGATGTAAAAGCCTTTGGCGAAACATTTATTTGCAAAGGCGATGTGGTGGAAATTGGCGTAGAAAATCTGTATCCTGCAAATAGTATGACCTATTCGTGGAGTCCGCAGCATTTCATAGTTTCAGGTGTACAGTCGGCAACTCCTTTGGTAAAACCCGGTGTAAGCACCAATTTTGTGGTTCATGCCCGAAATCAAGACGGTTGTGTGAAAATAGACACCGTACACGTGGCGGTTAATGATTTAGAGATGTTGACCGTTGTCAATACGCCAATTTCGTGTTTTGGCGAAACCGATGCTGCGCTCGAAGTTTCGCACGTTGGCGGCACTGCGCCTTACACCTATTTGTGGAACGATGGTTCAAGTAATCCTGCGAAACAAAATTTGGGCGAAGGCGTATATAGCATTACAATTACCGACGGTTTGGACTGTGTGGTAACAGAAACGTTTGAAATAATTGAACCGCAACCGTTGGAATTGAAAAATATAGCAGCAGCAAATGTCAATTGCGAAAATGCCTGCAACGGCTCCATACAATTAACAATAGAAGGTGGCACCAAGCCGTACAGCGTGCAGTGGAGCAACGAACAAAACACACAGGATTTATATAATTTGTGTCCGGGAATTTACACAGCTGAAATTACCGATGCGCACAATTGTGCGGCAATTACAACGCAGGAAATTACAATTACTGTTGAAAATAAATTGCCGCTGTTAGATGCCACTGCCGATAAATATATTGTATATAAAGGTCAAAAAGTGCAACTTTCGGCGTTGCCAACTCCTCAAGAGGGTGTTTCGTATATGTGGACACCCATGATATGGATTGAAAATGCCTATTCGGCTCATGCCACAGTTACGCCGCCGCACAGTTACACCTATGTGGTTCATGCCACCGACAGCTATGGCTGTACCAATACCGATACGGTACATTTGCAAGTGGTTGATTGGGATTGTACAAAGGAATTTATTTTTGTGCCAACGGCATTTACACCCAACAATGATGGTGTAAACGATATTTTTGAAATAAAATCAGGAGCAATTACCGAACTTGAATTTGCAATTTTCGACCGCTGGGGCGAAAAAATATTTGAAACAACCGATTTGCACGCGCAGTGGGACGGAAAATATAAAGGAAAACCATTAGAACCGCAAGTGCTGGTGTATTATATTTACGCTCGCTGCTTAGATAATCGGGAGTTTAGAGATAAAGGGAATATTACAATTATTAAATAAGTTAAGAAGTTGACAAGTGAACAAGTTTAAAAGATGAACAAATAATACCAAAGTGAAATATAACTTATTCTAATTTCTGGATTAACTTCGTTGAGCTCCGCTTCGCTACGGTTGCTTCACTTTGTTCGCAATGACGCTCTTTTGAGAGTTTGCACAAATCAACAAAAAAGCGTCATTGCGAGGAACGAAGCAATCCAGAAATATAAAAAAGAAAATGAATAAACACCTACAACGAATATTATTAAGCGTCAGCTTATGCGTTGGAGCAATTGCGGTGTCGGTTGCTCAAGATATTCATTTTTCCAATTTTTTAACAAATTCGCTCAACGTAAATCCAGCAATGGCTGGGCATATAAAAGGGAAACTGCGTTTCAATCTCACGGCTCGCGACCAATACCGCACCGTAGCAGTTCCTTACAAAACGTTTTCTTTTAGCGTTGATAGTCGTTTGCACAAAACCTACTCTCCCACACCACCGTTTGGCATTGGACTTGTGTTTAATTACGATTTAGCCGGCGATGCGCATTATGGAGCTTCGCAAATAGCGGTGCCTATAGCTTTGCACTTGCCCATCAATCAATGGACGCTTTCGCCTGCGTTGATGCCCGCGCTGGGTTTTCACTCTCTCGATTACAGTTTGCTCCGTTTTCCCGACCAATTCAACGGCACTCATTTCGACCCGAATTTGATTACAAGCGAGAATTTTGAAATAACAAGGAAAACGTTTTTCAATATGAGCGCCGGATTTATGGCAACATTTACGCCAAGTGTGCTGTATTCCTATACGCTCGGTTATGCTGCCTACAATATCAACCGTCCGAATATTTCGTGGTTCGACGATAATGACGTGCGTCTGCCGCTACGCTCGTTTATTCATGCTACGGCATGGCTGCAAATTACCGCCGATTTCGACGTAGTGCCACAAGCAAAAATACAATTTCAGCGCCGCCAACAGGAATATCAGTTTGGAGTAATCGGTATAAAATATTTCTACAATTCCACCTCGTTCAACAAAAGTATGTTCGGCTTGTTTTACCGCGCACGCGACCGCGATGCGGTGGTTATTGCCCTTGGCACTAATTACAAAGGCTACGATATTATTTTCAATTACGATGTAAACGTGTCGCAACTTCGCACCGCCAGCCATGGGCACGGAGCCTTTGAATTAACAATTACCAATGTGATTATGGGTGGCAGGCATCGTGTAAAATATGGAGCGGTGAAGTGTCCGGGGCATATTTAATCATTATCATTTTTAATCGCTTTCCAAGCAAATGCCGCCAATGCCGCACCACAAATAGGAGCTGAAATAAACACCCACAATTGTGGTAATGCTTCGGGGTTTTGCGAGAAAATTGCTTGACTGATAGAACGAGCCGGATTTACCGAAGTGTTGGTAAGCGGAATGCTTATTAAGTGGATTAATGTAAGGGTAAGACCAATTGCCAAACCTGCAAAACCCGGAGTTGCACTTTTAGCAGTTACACCCAAAATTACGAGTATAAACACGAAAGTCAATACCAATTCAATCATAAATGCGCCAATTCTCGAAAGGTCGTGATAGTCTGCACCGCCATTGTCGAAATCAAAAAACTCTTTGCCAAAACCATTAGCAGCAAATGTGCTGAGCGAGCCGCCAAACTGACTAACAATAAATGCAAGAATACTGGCAGCAACAATACCACCAATAATTTGCGCTACAATGTAGCCTGCCAAATCTTTCGCCGTCATACGTCCGGCAACAAAAACACCAACCGAAACGGCAGGGTTCAAATGCGCACCCGAAATTGCGCCAATACCATACGCCATAGCCACTACCGTGAGCCCGAAAGCCAAAGCTACGCCTAAAAAACCGACAGAGCCGCCGGCAAAAATTGCGGTTCCGCAACCGCCCAAAACAAGCACAAAAGTGCCAATCATTTCTGCAAAATACTTTTTCATACTGTGTAAAATTTATGTGTTAATAAGGGCAAATGTAGTAAAGTTTTGTTACGATGTTGCTGAACAGAGTATGTTTTTGGTCATATTTTGTAAGCAAATTACAATTTTACCGAAACACCGGTATTGATAAATCCTTTGTAGCCCCAACCAAATTCGGCAAAACCGCCCACCATGTTACCCACTCGCACGCCAAACGGCGAAATGTGCCAATTGAAAAACGGGAATTGTTTCAAGCGGGCATCTGGATTATCGGCTTTGTTGTTGGAAAATTGCACAAGCGTTGAACCCATACCAATGTTGCCGTACAATTGGCACATGGGGCGGTTCATATAATTCCAATTGAAATCCAGCGCAAATGTGTAAAAATAACGGTTGTGAATGCGCCAATCACTGTTGGTAAAAGTACCGTGATTTGCTTTTACCGAATTTTTGTCGAACGCAAAATGAGCGCCAATGCCAATGCTTTTGTTAAACCAATATTTATACCCGATAGAAGGCGTGAAAGCCCAATATCTGTCAGGCTGTACCTGACCAAGAGTAAATATTGTACCAAAAACATCGCCAATCATACTAAACATTTGATTGGTGTTGAGTAAACCAAAACCACCATAAAATTCATGATGCTGAACAGTAGGAGTTGTTTGAGCAGGGCACACAATTATCATTGTAAGCCCAAGCATAAGAGTTGTAAAGAGTTTTTTCATAGTATTTAGTTTAGTTAGTGAACGAGGTTGTAACAAACGGAGAAGAACAGAATTCTTACAAAGATAAAACAATTTTATTGATTTTCAATATTTTGTAAAATTTTAGGCAAAAATCACAAAAAAAGCATAAAATTTTTATGAAGTATTGAAAAAATACCTATCTTTGCCCTGCTTTTTTAAAGCAACTTAATTTATATTCCCGAATAGCTCAGTTGGTTAGAGCATCTGACTGTTAATCAGAGGGTCGCTGGTTCAAGTCCAGCTTCGGGAGCGAAAAAGCACTTACGATGATGAATTTGTAAGTGCTTTTTTGTGTTTGTGAAACGCTGCTTCGAAACGCAAAAATCGCCTAATTGACAACTCACAATAATCAATTAGACGATTCAACAGCAACACTACTTTATGATTTGATATTGCAGTTCGCAATATACAACAAATTATGATTAAAGTCAAGGAAAATCATGATAAAAATCATAAAATGAGGGACATAACCCACATAAATATGCAATAATACGTATTTATTATTTCTACCGGTAAGGAGATTTTAGATTGCGATTGATTTTTTTAAACGTATTTAACAAATACCTAATTAATCACTAATAATTTAATCATTAATAATTAAAATAGTGTATTTTTGCGCAAATAAGTATATAATCAAAGCATAGAATGACAAAACCCATAAGTACCAAAAAATTATTGACCACAATAATAGAAGGTATCAAAGAGCGAAAAGGCGAAAAAATCATTTCACTTGATTTTAAGAACATTGAGAATGCTATTTGCAAATATTTTGTGATTTGCGAAGGCAATTCTACTACGCATGTTGCCTCCATTGCCGATTCGGTTGCCGAACACGTGCAAAAACACACCGGCGTAAAAGTGTGGCAACGCACCGGCTACGACAATGCCGAATGGATTATTTTGGATTATGTCGAAATTATGGTACACGTGTTTCAACCCTATGTACGAAATTATTATAACATTGAAGAACTGTGGGCGGATTGCCCTGTAAAAATATATTAAAAACTGGATTGCTTCGTTCCTCGCAATGACGGACTTCGACAGGCTCAGCCACCGGAGCGTCATTGCGAGGAACGAGGCAATCCAGAAAAAAACATCAAATTAACATATTCTCTAACATACCAACCATGGCAAACGAAGAACAAAAAAATACCGATAAAGCTGCAGGCAACCAACAGCAACAGCGACCAAATAATCAAAGAAACAACAATAATATGTCGCCATTTTCCAATATGGGCAACGGTGGTAAAAATTCCATGCTGTGGATTTATGGAATTCTTATAGTTGTATTTTTGGTTATCAATTTTATGGATTTTGGCACACCGAAAACGAATAGATTAAGCGATGTGGAATTTTTCACAAAATTAAAAAATCGTGAAATTAGCAGGGTTGTGGTGGTAAACAAAGAATCAGGCGAAGTGTTTCTAAACTCCAATCCCGATGCTCGAAATCCGTCGAGAATGGCGAAACCCGATTATATTATTTCAATCGGTTCGATAGATAGTTTTGAGCGACGCGTTGATGAAATTCAACAGCAATTCAATATGGGCGACCGCGCAAGCATTGATTACGAAACCCGCCACAATTACATAGGCGATATTATTGGCTGGCTTTTGCCTTTGGTACTGCTCATAGGCGTGTGGATGTTTATCATGCGCCGCATGACCGGTGGCGGCGGACCGGGTGGAATTTTCAATATCGGAAAATCGCGTGCCCGGTTGTTCGACAATACCGGAAACAAAACCAATATCAATTTTAGCGATGTTGCCGGTTTGGAAGAGGCAAAAATAGAAATCCGTGAAATTGTAGATTTCTTGAAAAATCCGAAAAAATACACCGAATTGGGCGGACGCATACCGAAAGGCGCGTTGCTTGTGGGACCTCCGGGAACGGGTAAAACCTTGCTTGCCAAAGCCGTAGCGGGCGAAGCCGGCGTGCCGTTTTTTTCAATGTCGGGTTCCGATTTTGTGGAAATGTTTGTGGGCGTGGGCGCAGCTCGTGTGCGCGATTTGTTCAAGGAAGCAAAAGCAAAAGCGCCTTGTATTATTTTTATCGACGAAATTGACACCATTGGTCGCGCTCGCGGCAAAAATGTAAATGCCGGAGTAAATGACGAACGGGAAAATACTCTCAATCAGCTACTTACCGAAATGGACGGTTTTGAAACCAACAAAGGTGTAATTATACTCGCCGCAACCAACCGTGCCGATATTTTGGACAAAGCCTTAATGCGCGCCGGACGTTTCGACCGGCAAATTCACGTGGAATTACCCGATATTACCGAGCGTGAGGCAATTTTCAAAGTGCATTTAAAACCTATAAAAGTTGCTCCCGATATTCAAGTTGACTTTTTGGCAAAACAAACACCCGGTTTTTCGGGAGCCGACATAGCCAACGTATGCAACGAAGCCGCTTTGATAGCCGCTCGCAACAACAAAAAGGAAGTAGGACGGCAAGATTTCTTAGATGCTGTTGATAGAATTATTGGCGGTTTGGAAAAACGCAACAAAATAATTTCCATCGAAGAAAAGAGAACAATTGCTTATCACGAAGCCGGTCATGCCACGCTGAGTTGGCTTTTGGAATATGCGCACCCGCTTGTAAAAGTTACCATTATTCCTCGCGGCAAGGCGCTCGGTGCAGCATGGTACCTGCCCGAAGAACGCCAAATTACTACCAAAGAACAAATTATAGACGAAATGTGCGCCACACTTGGCGGACGAATTGCCGAACAAATTACCTTTGGCAAAATTTCGACCGGCGCGCTCAACGACCTCGAAAAAGTTACCAAACAGGCATACGCCATGGTTACGTATTTTGGTATGAGCGAAAAAATCGGCAACATTAGTTTTTACGATTCCACCGGACAATCGGAATATTCGTTTACCAAACCATACAGCGGCGAAACGGCGCAAATGATTGACGACGAAGTGCGGGCAATTGTTGACGAAGTGTATAAAAAATCATTCGCCATTCTATGGGAACATCGCGCAGGACTCACAAAACTTGCCGAACTATTGCTCGAAAGAGAAGTGATTTTTAGCGACGATTTGGAAAAAATATTTGGCAAACGTACATTTCCGGCGGCGGGGGAACATAAGATTACGGAAAGCGTGGAGTAAATAATGTGCCAATAAGTCAATATGCCAATGTGATAATTAATCAAAATAAATATTACGGTGCTCTGCACCTCAAATTAGGATTTTTAAACTTTTAATCTACAATTATTTTGGTGCTCTGCACCATTTTAAAACACGAGGTGCGGAGCACCGGAAATATTTGTAGTAAAAAGATTGTATGACATAAAAAGGTGCGTAGCACCGCAATATTAAAATTTACGTTCTATGGTAAATTCACAAACAAACCGCACACAAATTCTGCAAGATTTGCAAACCAAAGCCCAATTTGGCGCAGCAGCATACATACCGGTAACTTCAACCGAAGAATTTTTTGTACAACCGCAAGCTCCATTAGCCGAAGCATTTAAAAAAACACTTGAAGCCATAAGCGGACATTGCACAATTGTGCCAACAATTAACGATGCGTTGAACGAAATAGCGCAAATGTGCACCAACCAAACCGTATTTTGCAACAATCCCGAAATAGAAATTTTGCTTGCTGCAAATACTATTTTTTACAATAGCGACCCTGAATTTGCACGCACGGCAAAAATTTCAATCACCACCTGCGAAGCACTTTCGGCACGCACGGCAAGCGTAGCTGTTTCGGCAGCGCAAGGCATTGGGCGGCGGGCATTTGCCGCTCCCGAAACGCATATTGTAATTGCATACGCCAACCAATTATGCGCCGATTTACCCGAAGTATTTGCCCATCTTGAAAAAAAATACGGCACCGATTACCCTTCGCAAATTACCATTATTACCGGACCAAGCCGCACTGCCGATATTGAAAAAACGCTTGTGCTTGGTGCTCATGGTCCGAAAAAATTGATGGTGTTTATTATTAGTTATTAGTGGTTAGTTTTTTAGAAAAAAGTAGTTGTAAATCCGCTTTCTTGTACATTGCGAATATCTAATTGATGTTTGACTTCCAACATTTTTTCTCGTGTCCAACCAATTTTATCTTTTTCGCTTAGTTGGATTATAAATTTATTGTTTTTTAACAATTCCAATGACCAATAATATCCAAATCCACAATAGTCAGGTTTATTATAATACCTTTGTTTTAAATCGGACAATTGTATTGTCAGACATTTCTTGCGAAAATATCTATAATAGTAGTGTATTTCAATCTCATTGTTTGTGAAACTTATATTATAAACAAGATAACTGCTCTTTCTGACATATCTATAAATCACTATGAGTATAATTGTAGCTTCTAATAAAAGGAATGCAGATAAATGTACTCCATATAATATGGAACCAACAAATAATACACATAAAATAATCAATTGATAATGAATAAAACTTTCAATAGACAACCAAATTCTTTTAGTAAGTGAAATATCTTTTACATTGATTATCAAATCCATAAAAAACTAACCACTAATAACTAATCACTAACAACTATTTCCTCTTATCAACCTTCGTTTTCTTAACCTGCCCATTTTTGTAAATCACATGATATTGCAAATCGCCGCGTACACCGTAATATTTGTAATTACCGGTACGCATACCGTTTTTGTAGGTCATTTCTTCTTTTAGCGGACCTTCTTTGTAGCGCACAGTCCATTTGCCGCTTGGAATACCGTCTTTGTACGAAATTTCACGTTCCATTGTGCCCGATTCGTTGTAGTATTGCCACGTGCCGGTCATTCTGCCTTTGCTGTATTCGCCGAAAATATTGGGTTTGCCGTTCATAAAATAGGTTTTCGATGAACCGTGAAAATCGCCATTTTGGTAATGTTTTTCCGATTGTACTAAGCCGTTCAGGTTCCATATAGTGGCTACGCCGTGGTTTACGCCGTTTTTATATTCGGTGCGGTACATTTGTTGCGAAGGTTTTTCTTCGTACCAACCCTCCCATGTGCCGGTCATTAAACCCATATCGAAGTAACCGATTGTTTGTAGTTTGCCGTTATCGAACCATTGTTCAAATTTTCCGTGTTCTTTGTCTTTTACAAAATTCCCCTGATGTTCTTTCTGCCCGTTTTCGTAATAAAATACCCATAAACCGGTTTTTAAATCTTTATCGTAATCGCCTTCTTTCCACAGGTTTTTTTCGTCGTAATACCATTTCCAGCGACCGGTTTTCAAACCCTTGTCAAAATTACCGGTATTGCCCACGCCTTTGCCGTCGGCACGCCAATAAATCCATGTGCCGTGTTGCAAGTCGTCGGCAAAATAACCTTCCATGTCAATGGCTTGTCGCGAATTATTTTCGTGATACCACACGGCTTTTCCGTGTTTTTTGTCGGCTCGGTATTCTATTGTCGATGACGGTTTTCCGTTGGCAAACCAATTTTCTTGCAAGCCTTCTAACTTTCCGTTTTTATAGCGTGCACGGGTAATCATGGCGCCTTGTTCGTTCCAATACGTCCACACGGAATCTTTTATTTCGTTTTTCATAAAACCTTTCACGTAGGGTTTTCCGGTGGCAAACCACACTTCGTAAACGCCGGTTTGCGTGTTGCGGTGCTCTTTCATTTTTCCGTTTTCGTAGTATTCTACCCAATCGCCCACTTTTTCGCCACGCACATATTCGCCTTTCGATTGCAATTTGCCGCTTTCAAAATATGTTTCCCACAATCCTGTTTTGTAACCGCCTAAATACGCACCTTTTTCTTTTACATTATTTGTTCCTTGCCACATTTCGTTCCATTCGCCCGTGCCGTCTTTTATTACACAATAGCCCTTTTGATAGCATTGATTCCATAGTAGCACCGTATCGCCCTTGTACATATATTCTATGCGCACGGCGTTTCCTTCGGGGTAAAAATATTTCCACGAACTATCGCGGGCATTGTCTTTAAAATAGCCTTCTATGGTTTTGAAACCACGTTCGTTATATTCGGTATATACGCCGTGTAAGCGGTTGAGTTTGTAGGTTGCTACTTGTTTGGGTGTGCCGTTGGGGTAAAATTCGGTATTTTTTCCATGAAGCCGTCCGCGCAAATATTCGGTTTCTTGGGTCTTTCGTCCCAGCGAATCCCAATATTGCCACTTGCCGTGTTCGTTGCCGTCGCGCAAATAACCTTTGCTTGCTATTTTGCCGTTTTTATAACGAGTGGTTACGGTATCTGTTTGTTGAGCGAAAAGTGTTGAAAATGAGAAAAGTGCGAGAGTTGTGCAAAGGAAAAGATATTTGTTCATAGGAATTAGGTTTTTAGTTGACGAGTAAACAAGTTAACGAGAAATTGAATATGTATATTGTTAAAAACGAATTGTACAAAAATACACAAAAGGCATGAATTAACAACTCATGCCTTTTAAATATTTTGATAAATTGCCTGCGACTTTTTGTCTTCCGTCTAAAAGTCTAACTAAGTATTTTATCAACACAATTCAGCGAAATTTCGGTTTCGTAGCCACGGCTTTGCCCGAAAAGTATCAATTTTGACTTTCGCAGGTATTCATCGTCAATCGAAAGCGATTTATTTTTGCGTTCCAATTGTTCGTAAATCATGGCTTCGTAATCCACGGTTGCAAAAAATGCGTCCATAGCAGAGTTGATTTCTTCGTCGGAAAATCCTTTTAATTTCAGATTGAAACGGATTTTTACCCGTCCCCATTTGTTGTAATAATACTTGCCGCGAATAAAGGCGTGTATGTAGCGCGAACCGTCGATAAAAGAATTCTTTTTGAGTTGTTCAATTATTTCGTTTGTTTTTTTTGTGTCAATACCCCAATTGAAGAGTTTTTGACGCACATCGGCTTCGCTGCGTTCCATTTTACTGCAATACGACATTAATTTTTCGAGCGCTTTTTGCGGAGGTAATATTCGTTTGTTCATATAGTTTGATTTTAATTGTGTTGCAAAATACAAATTTAATTGTAAATTGAAAATCATGAATCATAAAAATATTTTGAATAAAACGGAAAAAATTCATTTTTATTGAAATAATTTTGCTAAAAAATCTAAAAATAGAGTATTACCGCTTATAGATTACGATTAATTTATATCTTTGTAAATTCACAACACACAACCATGTTATTGACAACTACTGTTATAAAACCCACATCGAGTTTGTTAGAGCTCAATTTAAAAGAATTGTGGGCATACCGTGATTTAACGCTCATGTACGTAAAACGTGATATTGTAACGTTTTACAAGCAAACTATTTTAGGACCGCTGTGGTTTATTATTCAGCCGGTGCTCACAACTATTATGTTTATGTTTGTGTTTGGCAATTTAGCAGGAATTTCTACCGATAATATTCCCCAACCCCTGTTTTACTTTGCCGGCATTACGTTGTGGAATTATTTTTCGGATTGTTTGACACGCAATTCCAAAACGTTTATTGAAAATCAAGCCGTTTTTGGCAAAGTGTATTTCCCTCGATTGGTAGTTCCGCTTTCTATTACTATTTCAAATTTAGTGCGATTTGGTATTCAATTTGGCATTTTCTTACTCATATTTTTGTTTTATTTGTTCCAACCGGAATATAACATTCAGCCTAACTGGGGAATTGCCTTACTTCCGCTGTTGATACTCATGACCGCCGGTTTAAGTTTGGGCTTTGGCATTATATTTTCGTCGATGACCACCAAATACAAAGACCTCACGTTTTTGCTGCAATTCGGTGTGCAATTATGGATGTACGCAACTCCGGTAATTTACCCCTTAAATGAATTCTCTGCCGACAAACAATGGCTCCTTGCCTTAAATCCAATGACTTCGATTATAGAAACGTTCAAATATGCGTTCGTGGGACAAGGTGTTTTTTCGTGGGTATATTTGGCGTATAGTTTTCTATTTATGATAGTTTTGTTGTTTGTGGGAATTGTGGTTTTTAATAAAGTTGAGAAAGGGTTTATGGATACGGTTTAAGCAAGTTGACAAGTAACAAGTAACCAAGTTGACGAGGCTACCTAAATAATGGAATAACGGGAAAAAATAAAAAAATGAAGATTTTAACACAACATAATTTCAATGAATTGGTAAATCAAATTTACCAAACTCACGAAGCAATGAAAGGCTATGCCTTGAAAGCTGTTAATGTGAGTTTAACGTTGCGGAATTGGTTGTTTGGTTTTTATATTGTGGAATATGAGCAAAATGGGGCAGACAGGGCTAAGTATGGGGAAAATTTGATAGATGAATTATATAAATCTCTTGCAGAAAAGGGGTTAAAAGGTGTTGTTCCTACTTCGTTGCGATTGTGTCGAAGTTTTTATGTAGCATATCCTCAAATTCAACCGACGGTGTCAGTTGAATTGCAAGCTCGGGGCATGAAACAAATTCAACAGACACTGTCTGTTGAATTGCAAAGTTTTGATAATGAAAATAATATAATTCAACAGACACTGTCTGTTGAATTGCAACAAAAGTTTGGGACAGTGTCCCAAGAATTGCAAAACACAGAAAATCAATCGTTTGTTAACCCCATAAAATTACTTACAAATCTTTCTTTTTCACATTTTTCGGAGTTGCTTAAAATTGATGAACCTTTGAAACGTGCTTTTTATGAAATTGAGTGTATAAAGGGTACGTGGAGTGTGCGGGAATTGCGACGACAAATAAATTCGCTATTTTATGAGCGCACTGGCATAAGCAAAAAACCGGAAAAACTCATAGAAAGGGTGCAAAATTCGGCAGAAAAACAAAATTTTGAAGACGTTGTAAAATCGCCTTTTGTTTTTGAACTTTTGGGGTTGAAAGCACGAGATGTGGTTTTAGAATCCGATTTGGAGCAAGCTATAATGGACAATTTGCAAAATTTTCTACTTGAATTTGGCACAGGATTTTGTTTTGAAGCACGGCAAAAACGAATTTTGATAGAAGACGAATATTTTCCTATTGATTTGGTGTTTTACCACCGGATTTTGCATTGTCACGTTTTGATAGAAATCAAAATAGATGAATTTAAACACAAATATATAGGGCAATTAAATGCATATTTGGAACATTACAAGCGACACGAAATGCACGAAGGCGATAATCCACCTGTTGGAATATTGCTCGTAACCAATAAAAACAGTACTTTGATAGAATATGCCAAAGGCTCAATGGATAATCAACTTTTTGTATCGAAATATCTTTTGGAACTGCCCAACAAGGAAGATTTGTTTAAAATTATAGAAAAAGAATATCGAAATATTTAAAAACTATTATGAACACCACCACCGCAATAAAAATAGAAAACCTAAGCAAACAATACCGCCTCGGTTTAATAGGCACCGGCACACTAAGCCACGACCTCAACCGCTGGTGGACAATGAACGTGCTGCGCCGCGAAGACCCCTTTTTGAAAATTGGTGAAACCAACGACCGCTCAAAAAAAGGCATGAGCGATTACGTGTGGGCACTCAAAGATATTAATTTAGAAATTGAACAGGGCGATGTTGTTGGCATAATCGGTAAAAACGGAGCAGGAAAATCAACCTTACTAAAAATACTCTCACGAGTAACCAAACCAAGCACCGGAATTATTTCATATAAAGGGCGCATAGCCTCATTATTAGAAGTTGGTACCGGCTTCCACCCCGAAATGACGGGACGTGAAAATATTTATATGAACGGCGCAATTATGGGAATGACCCGTGCCGAAATTACTCGAAAATTGGACGAAATTGTAGATTTTGCCGGCATAGAACGCTACCTTGACACACCCACAAAACGCTATTCCTCGGGAATGACCGTGCGCCTTGGCTTTGCCATTGCCGCACACTTGGAACCCGAAATTTTGGTGGTTGATGAGGTTTTAGCCGTGGGCGATGCGGAATTTCAGAAAAAGGCTATTGGGAAGATGCAGGATGTTAGTAAGGGTGAGGGGCGGACTGTGCTTTTTGTTAGTCATAATATGGCGGCGGTGCGCAATTTGTGTAAAACGGGAGTTTTGTTGAAAGATGGAATGTTGAATTTTGTTGGCAGTATTGATGATACAATTGATAGATATTTACATTTTCAAGAAGAAAGAGCACGAATTGATATAAATGATATTCAAAAAAGAAATGGTAATGGCATAATTCGATTTACCAACATTCAACTTAAAGACGACTACGGCAATAGTAGAAACAATTTTGAAACAGGAGAAAATATAAACATCATAATAAATTATAATGTGAGTGAAGAATTTTCTAAAACTAAAAATTCACGCATTGATATTGGTATAAATACTATTTTTGGACATAGAATTGCGTGGTTAAGTTCTAAAATGTTTACCGACACAATTCTCGACAATGGGGAAATCAGTTTCAATATAGAAAGAAATTGTTTGAATGAAGGACAATATAATGTAAATTTATACTGCGATACCGATTTTGGTTTAGCCGACCATTTGGTTGAGGTTAGCAAAATAAATATTCAATTCAATGATTTTTATAAAACAGGCAGAAATATTCCGAATAACCAAGGGTATATAGTTTTAGATTATAAAATACACAACTAATACAATGAAAAAGCTTATAAATAAAATACCAAGCGTAAAAAATCTCAAAGAGATGTTATTGACCATAACAAGTCAAAATGAAAAAACAATATCTCTGCAAAATGAACAACTGAAAGCGGATATTTTTCTCAACTCGATAGCGAATTGTGAATGGGTTTCCGATAAGAAATTTTACCCTGGACGTTGGGCGGTAGATTTTAGTTTTTTATACACGTTATTCCGAATATTGGATGAAATAAAACCGCAAAAAATTTTAGAATTTGGTTTGGGGCAATCGTCAAAGTTAGTACAACAATTTGGTAATTTCCACAAAGAAAATTATGTAATTACGTGTGAACACGATGCTGCGTGGATAGATTTTTTCAAAAAAGGTTTTTCGCAAAAAGCAAACATAAAACAATTGGAATTAGAAACTATTAATTATAAAGGTTTTAAAACATTGACCTATAAAAACATTAAACAAGAATTTGAAAACCAAAAATTTAATTTAATATTGATAGATGCACCTTTTGGTTCAGAACATTATTCCCGTTCTCAAATTTTGGAACTTATTCCTAATATTCTAGAACAAAGTTTTTGCATACTGCTTGACGATTACAATAGAATAGGCGAACAAGAAACTGCCCAAGAAATGCAACGTATTTTAACTGAAAATAACATAAAATATTTTCACGCGATATATCACGGAGATAAAAAACACTTTCTCCTCTGCTCCGAAGATTTAAAATTTTTGAGTTCGATGTAATGGATTGGAAAAGAAAACTTGAAATATAACCCCTATGATTAACTATTCAATAATAATACCCCACAAAAACATACAATGGTAACAGATCCTTTAATTTCAATAATAATACCCGTTTACAATCGCCAAGAGTTAGTAAAAGAAGCATTGGGAAGTTGTTTGTGGCAAACATACCAAAATTGGGAATGTATTGTTGTTGATGATGGTTCTACCGATAATACTTGGCAAAGTTTAGAAGAATATGCAGCAAAAGATAAGCGAATAAAAATATTTAAACGACTCCGTGAACCGAAAGGAGCTAGCTATTGTCGAAACATAGGAGTTGAAAAGTCAAAAGGGGATTTTTTAATGTTTTTAGATTCAGATGATATACTTTCTCAAGACTGTTTAAATTACAGAGTTAACAAAACTTTTGAGTATAAAAATTATGACGCTTTAATTTTTCCTACAGCTATTTTTTCTGATTCAATAAAAAACCCCAAATATCAATGGAATAAGTTGATTAAAGAAGAAGACGATTTGATAAGATTTTTTAATATGGATATGCCATGGCATACTTCCGGTCCATTATGGAACATGAAAAATTTGAATCGTAATGATTGGTTTAATGAGAAAGCCCAAAGTTTTCAAGATTGGGAAATGCATGTCAATAAATTGGTACAAGGAATAAAATACGCCAAAATTGACGAAGGACAAATAAGCAAAAATACTTTTTACAGATGTTCACCAAGTCATATTTCTATTGGAACTGATTATTATTCAGAAACCAAACTAAAAAACAGAACTCCTGTTTTAATTGAAACAATATTGAATGTTAGAAATTCTGTTCAAATTCATAAAAATCTAAATGTTGCCATTAATAGATTCATAGTTAGGACATGTATTTTGTTGATAAAAACAAATTTAAAAGAAGAGGCAAAATCTATATATTCTTTATCAAATTTAAAATACAAAAAATTATTCTGGCTTTACTTAAAAACAAAAAAACAAAACACATTGTTTAATAGGTCTATAGAATTTTGTTTATACAGAATTTTTAAATTAGGCTACCTTTTTGACCCACCTAAAACAACCCTTGTAAAAACTAAAATATAAATAATAAAATGAAAGCAAGAATTTATTCTTTAATTATTAAAACTTGGCAACACATTCCATTTAAGAAACAGATTATATTTTTATTAAAACAAATGAATCTTAGTTTTGAAAAATATATAAAAGACCTTTGGTTTAATGGAAAATTTAAGGTTAACATTTTAGACACGTCATTTTACTTGTACTCTAATCGAATAGACAAAGGTATGTTCGAAATCTATTATGAAGGTATTGATAAATGTTGGGATGCAAATTCGATAATTATTTGGGGAAAATTGTGCAAAAAAAGTCAAAATATATTTGACATTGGTGCAAATTTTGGTTTATATTCTATGGTTGCTAAAGCTGTTAATCCAGAAGCAAATGTTTATTCTTTCGAGCCTTCAAAATTTGCGTTCGATTTAATTAATAAAAACTTGAAGATAAATAATTTTAACATTAATGTTTTTGATTTTGCGATTTCGAACACTAATGGGTCAAAGACTTTTTTCGAATCAGAAAAATCGTCTGCAGCATCTTCATTTGTTGTACAAGAAACACAACAAAATAGTTTTTCAACTCGAGAAGTAATTACTCATACTTTTAAAAATTTTATTGACCAACACGATATAAAAACAATTGATTTAATATCTATAGATGTTGAATCTTATGAATCAGAAGTTTTAGAAGGAATGGAAAATATTATTTCCGAATTTTTGCCAAATTTCATAATTGAAGTATTAAACAATGAATTAGGTAAAAAAATCGAAAAATACTTTGCCAATAAAAATTACTTATATTATGAAATAAATGAAAAAGATATGACAGTTATGCTTAGGGATAATCTTTATCGAGTTGATGAAAACAGATATCATTCATATAATTTTTTAATTTGCACTTTAGAGACAGCGTCATATTTGAAACTAGAAACCCCGAACTAAAAAAACATTTAAAATTTTAAAAAATAAATGCAGTCAATAACAATACTAATACCCTACTTTGGCAAATTCCCCGAATGGTCTGATTTATATTTTGAAACCGTTCGCAGAAATTCCACGATAAATTTTATTTTTTATACCGACTGCGATTTTGAAAAATATAAAAATATGGAAAATTGTCGTTTCAAAAAAATGACTTTTCAAGAATACATTGATAATGTTCGTAAGGTTTTAAAATTAAACTTTTCACCTGCTAATGCCTACAAACTTTGCGATTTGCGTCCGCTTTATCCAATTGTACATTACGAAGACATTAAAAATTCCGATTTCTATGGCTGGACAGATATGGATTTACTTTTTGGTGATATTCGCAGTTTCTATACCGACGAAATTTTATCAAGATATGAAGTCCTTTCAACCCATAATGTGCGAATTTCCGGGCATTTAGCAATTTTTAAGAATACAAAAAAAAATCGTAACATATATAAAAACATTTATGATTGGAAAAACAAATTATTACACCCCTATTTTGTTGGAATTGATGAACACGGAATTACCAATGCTTTTACAATGACTTTTTTTGATAAATTGAACGAAAAATTTCATGTCAAAATCAATAAATTTTTTACTATTTTTGTAAAAAGACTTAAAACTCGAAAACTGTATATGGTTGAACAATACACAACTCCTTTTACAACAATACCATGGATAGACGGAACTATAAACAGTCAACAACCCGATACGTGGTTTTATAAAGATGGAGTTGTAACAAATTCGAGAGACTGCAATAGAAATTTTATGTACATTCATTTTATGAATTTCAAAAATTCTCAATACCGGCATGATGGCACAAAAGCACCATGGGAAAATAAAGATATAGTTTGTTTTGCCTCTGTAAATGATATGAAAAAAGGAATAACAATAAATAACGATGGGATATTCCCGTTAAAATAATAATTATGGAAGAAAGAAAAAAACTAAAAATATTATTTCTAATAACTGCTCTCAATAAAGGAGGAGCCGAGCGTTTTTTAGTAGATTTTTGCAACGAACTGCAAAACTATCCCCAAATTGATTTTATAATAGGAACGTTGTATGATAATAACGAATATCAAAACCTCACAAAAAATTTCAAAATCATAAATTTGGATTATAAGCTTTTTTCATTGTTTCATAAAACCGAAATTTCTAAATATAAAGAAATTTTAGAAACATATAAACCTGATATTGTGCACACTAATTTGTTTTTTGCAGAATTTTTAAGTTCGTATTATGTTGACAATAAAATAAAATATGTTTGTCATGGACATGATAATATGTTTCAATTTAAAAATTTCAATTTAAAAATTTTATTCAATAAATCGTTGTTGGCAAATTTTATTGAAAAGCAAATACTTATTAGAAAAAAATATAAAAAATGTAAAACGTATTTTATTGCAAACTCAAAACACACTGAAAAATTTTATAAAAATGCCCTGCCAAAACGATTTGAAAACAACGTGAAATTAATTTACTATGGATTTAATTTTGATAAATTCTATTATGAACAAAAACGAAGTATAGATAAATCAAAACCACTAAAATTACTAATGGTTGGTAGTTTTCAAGATAAAAAAAATCAAATATTTAGTGTAGAAATAGCTAAAGAATTAAAAAAACGAGGTTTAAATTTTGAAATAAATTTAATAGGACAAGGGGGGAATTTTGAATTGGTAAATGAGAAGATTAAAGAAATCAATCTTGAAAAAGAAGTTGTGTTAAGGGGCTTAATCCATAATGTGGAAGATTGGTACAAGGATTGTGATATTTATTTACATACAGCGTGGTACGAACCGTTTGGGTTAGTTTTTCTCGAAGCAATGGCAGCAGGTTTGCCTATTGTTTGTTTAGATGGAAAAGGTAATAGAGATATTGTTGAACAAGGTAAAAACGGTTTTTTGTTTTACGAACAAAATCCAAAACCTTTTGCAGATGCTATAGAAAATTTGTACAATAATACTGATTTGTATCAACAAATTTCAGAGTATGCAAAACAATACGCAAAACAATTTAACGCAAAAGATAAATTCAAGGAACTTGTTGATTTTTATTATAAAATAATATGAAAACTTTAGTTTTTCTCACAGATAGTTACCCCCTCACAGCAGGCGAATTTTTCATTGACGATGAAATGAAAGTGTTGTCACATCATTTTCAAAAAATCATTGTATTAATCAAAGAACAACCGAAAGCGAACAATTTAAACCGCTACATTCCCGAAAATTTAGAAATCACTACTTATAAAGAAAATATTACATTAAAAACGAAAATAGGGGGATTATGGAATATTTTTCGTCTCTTTTTTATAAAAGAATGGATTTGGACATTACAGAAATATGAATTAAAACAGTGGATTCCTGTTTTCAAGATTATGTATATGGACGTTTTGCGTGCGCAAACATTGCAAAAACAGATAAAAAAATTACCGATTTTAAATAATAAAAATACTATCTATTATTCATATTGGCACGATTACAAAGCTTTGGCATTGGCTTTTTTGAAATCGAAAAATTCACAAATTAATAGCATCGCTCGTGCACACGGTGGGGACGTTTTTGCTAATAGACAGACACCACCTTATTTACCCTTTAAAAATTTTATCTTAAAAAACTTAAATCAAACATTTTCTATTTCCGATATAGGGGAAAAATATTTTTGTGATTATACAAGTAGAAATTATGGTGATAAAATAACGGTATCAAGACTTGGGAAATTTAATAATAGAAAGCCTATTTTATTTAAGACAGATAACCAAATTACAATATGCAGTTGCAGTCATTTCAATCCTATGAAAAGAGTTCACTTAATTGTAGATATTCTTTCTGAGTTAAAAATTAAAAATATAAAATGGGTACATTTTGGCTGGGGGTTTCCCAAAGATGAAAATTTAGTATATGAGAAGATTAAAAATCTAATTCCAGACTTAAATTTTGAATTTAAAGGACAGGTTTCAAATGAAGTTGTTTTTGACTTTTATGCCAATAACTATGTAGATTTATTTATAAATGTTAGTGATAGTGAAGGTATTCCTGTCAGCATTATGGAGGCACTTTCTGCGGGTATTCCTATTATTGCAACGGCTGTAGGCGGTACTCCTGAGGCTGTTCCTCCGGAAGTAGGTTTTTTAATAGAAAAAGATTTTAACACTTTTGAAGTAGCCAAGATAGTAAGGAGTTATCTACAATCGTCTGAAAGTGAGCGTGTAAAATATCGTGAAAATGCCCATAATTTTTGGCAGGAAAATTATGATGCCCAAAGAAATTACACTAATTTTACAAAAATTATTTTAAATATATAGTTATATGAATATTATTAAACGAATAAAAAATAAAATTCAATATGAATTTTATAAGAAAATTAAACCTGAAATAATAGGAGGCTGGAAAAACGCAAATGGAGTTTTTTCACAAAATACCGGAATCAGTAATATGTCGCGTCTTTCATCTCAAAAAGATAATTTATTTATAGGAGATAATGTATACATTGGACATTTTAATTATATAGATGCAGTGAACGCAAAGGTTTTTATAGGAAACAATGTCCAAATAACAACCAATGTAACAATACTGACACACTCCGGACATCATCTTATAAGATTGATTAATAACCCCAATAAAGCTGTTAAAAATACAGGAAAATTAAGTTTTAAAAACGAAATTTATATTGGAGAGAATACTTTTATAGGTCCATACTCTATTGTTATGCCCGGCACAAAAATAGGAAAAGGTTGTATTATTTCAGCATATTCTTATGTAAAAGGAGAAATACCCGATTTTTCTGTTGTAAGAGGACAGCCAGCAAAAATAATAGGCAATACTACCGAAATAGATAAAAATTTTTTAGAAAAATATCCGGAATTAATAGAAACGTATTATTTAAATGGAAGCAATTAAATCCCTAACAGATAAATCCCTTAATCAAGAAAATTTCCCAATATTCTTTTGGGACAATTGGCTTAAATTTTCTAATACTGCAACTTCCGAAACGAAATTGTATTATCACAAAGGTATTGTTGTTCCCATTATTATTCATAAACTAAAATTTCTCACAAAAGCCGATTATGTGTACGTGCCATTAAAACACGACGGAACTCGTTTAAATGAACAGGAAGAGTTCCATTTCATAAATAAATTTCACGATTTTTTGAAACAAGAAAAAATATGCGATGTTATTTTTCCACCGTCGCATATTGTTAATTTTAAGGTTATTCCGAAAAATGTTTTGTATTTTCAATTAGGAATTATTATTTGGGATATCAATCAACCGGAGGAGTTAATATTAAAAAAAATGACCAAAAACTATCAAAAAAAAATCAAAAATGCCTTAAATTCCGGAGTAACTACTAATTTTGGTTTCTCTGAATTATTTGATTTTTATACATTGTATAGTGAAACTCTCAGTAGGCAAAAATTACAACATACTCCTTTTATTGAATTTGAAAATTTTATAAAAAAGTGGGCAAATAATACTTTAGTTGGGGTTTCAAGGATGAGTAATATTCCCGAAGCAAGTGTTTTTATTTATTTTGATAATAGTTTTGCATACGCCGATAGTGGTGGTTCTGCTGCTCTAACCCAATTAAATGGTTCTAATAAATTGCTGCTTTATGAAGCTATTCTTGAATTACATAAAAGAAATATAAAAAAAGTAGTCTTGGGCGGTTATCGAAATCCTAATAAAACAGATAAAAAACACAATGGAATTCAAGATTATAAATTAAGATATGGCGCCGAAATCAAAGAAGGCTACCATTTCATAAAAATCATAAATCCCATAAAATATTACCTGTTTGAGTTTGCTTTAAAAATTAAATCTATTCTGACAGGTAAAACATTGTCTTTTATAAACACCTCCGGTTTGGATATTAAAAAATCACGATAATGAAACATATATTACTCACTTTTGATTATGAATTGTTTTTGGGTAAGCAGAGCGGAACGGTTGAAAACTGCTTGTTAAAACCCACAAAACTTTTATTGGAGACATTAAAAAGGCATAAAGCAAAATCTATTTTTTTTATAGATACCACTTACTTAATGCGAATGAACGAATTGAAAAATCAGTATCAAGCTATTTTCGATGATTTGGAAAACATAAAAAAACAATTGATTCAAATAGTTCAAGAAGGGCATTATTTATTTCATCATTTACACCCTCATTGGCTTGATGCCAAATATGACTCCAATATAAATCAATGGGATTTATCCAATACTACACATTTTTATTTTCATACGATTTCAGATATTCAAAAAACACAAATATGGAATTTTTCAGCAAATTTCTTAAATGAGATTTTCACTACTGCAAAAATCGAAACTATTAGTAACGGGTATAGAGCAGGAGGTTTATTTATAGAGCCATTTTTAGAAATTAAACCATATTTTGAACAATATGGCGTAAAATATGATTTTAGTGCTGTTTCGAAAATCAAGAAAAATCAACCTTATTTTTTTGACGATACTACCCAAGAATTAAAAACAAACGGTCAGTTTATAGAATATCCGATTTCGGAAATTTTGATACAAGGTATTACAAAAATTCTCAATGGATTGTATTATAGATTTACAAAAGAAAAAGGATTTCATAAAAAAATGGGAGATGGAACAGCCGTATCGTCAGAAATTAATAATAAAGGGAAGACCATAAAAAACAATTATTTTACGATGAATTTGCCAATAAGTGTAGAATTATTAAACCCAATATTGCTATCGCTTTATAACAAACAAATAACCCGAAATAAATATACTCATTTTTTATCGCACCCTAAATTATTGTCTTATATCAACATAAAATGTTTGGATAAATTACTGAATAGAGTATCTCAAAGGTATGAATTAAATTTTGATTTTGAATTGATGAATTGACAATAACAGGAAAAGTGCATTTTTTATTGGAAAAGTGTAGCTTTGCAATGCAAATAATATAGGAAAAGTGTAGTTTATGCTGGAAAGAAAAATACAATCTTTTATAAAAGAGCATCTTAGGTCGAATACGAATAAGGTTTTGGTAATTGACGGAGCGCGACAAATCGGGAAAAGTTATATTATCCGCTTTGTTTGTGGCGAATTGTTCAGAAATTACATTGAAATAAACCTTCTGGAAGACTTTTTGGGGGAGAGACTTTTTGAACATACAACGAGCGTAGAAGATTTTTATTTGCAAATCAGTATGCTTGCAGGCAACAAAATGGGAGTAAAGGAAGATACGGTTATTTTTTTGGACGAAATACAAACATACCCGCATTTGCTCACGCTGCTCAAATTCCTGCAACACGATTCGCGCTTTACCTACATTGCAAGCGGTTCGCTGCTGGGCGTTACGCTGGCTCAAACTGTTTCCATACCCATTGGCAGTATTGAAGTAAAGCGCATGTATCCGCTTGACTTTGAGGAGTTTTTGTGGGCAAACAACTTTGGCAAAGAAGCAATAAAGAATTTACGGCGAAAATTCCTTGCGAGAGAAAGTTTGCCCGAAAACATTCACAACAAAGTGATGGATTTGTTTAAAAAGTATCTGCTCGCAGGTGGTTTGCCCGATGTTGTGAATACGTATCTCGAAACAAAAAACGTGATGCGTGTGCGCGATTTACAGACTGAAATCGGGCACTATTACGCTATTGACGCTTCCAAATACGATGCTGCTAATCGCCTGAAAATACGGAAAATTTATGAAATGATTCCATCGAGTTTGGAAAACAAAAAGAAACGCATTGTAGTAAAAACAATTGAAAATAAAGCAGGCAAACGATACAGCGATTATGAACAGGAATTTGAGTATTTGATTCATTCGGGCATTGCGTTGGAAGTGAGAGCAATATCAAATCCTGTGTTTCCTCTGATAGAATCGAGCAATAAAAACCTGCTGAAACTGTATTTGAACGATGTGGGAATGTTGACCAATGTGTTGTATAAGAACAATATACGTGCAATTATGGATAATAAAACAAGTATTAATCTGGGGTCGGTTTACGAGTGTGCAATAGCCTGCGAACTCAAAGCGCACGGCAAAATCCTGTTTTATTACGACAACAAAAAACGCGGTGAAGTAAATTTCTTGATTGACGATTACGATACGCTGTCGGTTGTACCCGTTGAGGTAAAATCGGGCAAGGATTATTCGGTTCATCGCGCATTGAACAATTTTATTTCTGTTGAGGATTATGATATACAAACGGCTTATGTTATTTCAAACGAAAGGGAAGTAACGGTTAAAAATAAGATTGTTTATATTCCGGTGTATTATGGTATGTTTTTGTGAATACAATAATCGCGTAAAATTCCGCAAAATGCGTTACGCATTTTGCGGAATGAAAAATATTATTTTATAATTTGTATATTTCTAAAAATAAACTACCTTTGCATATCACTATTCGGTAACATACCACTTGGTAACATACCACTTAGTAATATTTATAATTCAGTGAATATGAATAAAATAAACGAAGAAGAATCGCCTTTTTTATTTGGAAAAATAGCAGAAAAAAATCTGTTTGTAAACCGAAAAAACGACATTGACCATTTGTGGCTGAATTTGAATAGCGGCATAAATACCGTTTTGCTCTCGCCGCGCAGGTGGGGAAAATCGTCATTGGTGGAGCACGTGGCATGGCTCAAGCGAGAAAATACCAACGCGCGTTGGTGCTTTATTGATATGTTTGCCGTGCGCAACGAAGCACATTTTTACGAAAAATTAAGTTCCGAACTTATTAAGGTTACATCAAATAAATGGCAAAATCGTTTAAAAAATGTAAAGACATTCTTTAAACAAATTGTTCCTCAAATCAGTCTTGGATTAGACCCCACAAGCGACATTTCGCTCAGTTTCAAGTGGGAAGAATTAGAAAAACATAAGGAAGAAATTCTGAATTTACCCGAAAAAATTGCACAGAAATTAAATGTAAAATTAATTGTGTGCATCGACGAATTTCAAAATATCCATAATTTTGAAAATGCTGAGAATTTTGAAAAACTTCTGCGTTCGCAATGGCAGCTCCACCGAAATGTGAGCTATTGCCTGTACGGAAGTAAACGGAATTTGATGGCAGATATTTTTAATAAGAAAAACAGGGCATTTTACCGTTTCGGCGACATTATGATGCTGCCCAAAATTACTGCCGAGCATTGGATTCCTTTTATTATTGAACGATTTAGTACCACCGGAAAATCTATTTCCGCCGAATGTGCAGGGGAAATTGCCGGGCTTATGAAAAACCACCCATATTATGTGCAACAGTTGTCGCACTATGTGTGGGAATACACCAAAATCGAAGCCGATAACACAATGCTAATCAGTGGTTTAACTCGCATGTTGGAAGTTAACACTGCGCTCTATCAATTGGAAGTTGAAAACTTGAGCAATACGCAAGTTGAGCTCCTAAAAGCAATTATCAACAAAGAAGAACAATTTACTTCTACCAAAACTATGAATACTTATAGAATAGGAACTTCAAGTAATGTTCTTAAGAATTTAAAAATACTGGAACGTAATGATTTTATAGAAAAATTCAATAAAAAAGTTGAGTTATTAGACCCTGCTTTTGAATTGTGGTTCAAGCGATGTTTTATGAATATGAGAATTGAAAATATTGTTTAAATACTTTGCATTATCGGAACGCCCATTACGGTAATGTGTATTTCGATAATAGAATATTCGCATTAAAACCATAATAAAACTTGTTTAACCGATGAAAAAACTCCTCATTTTAGCCTACGATTTCCCGCCTTATGTTTCGGTTGGTGGACTGCGTCCTGCAAGTTGGGCAAAATATCTGCACGAATTTGATGTTTTTCCCATAGTCGTTACCCGACAATGGTCAAATAACTACGGCAGTGCCTTAGATTACATTGCACCAAGCGAAAGTAAAAAAGTTGTTATTGAAAATATCGATACTGCAACGATTATTCGTACTCCATACAAACCGAATTTAGCAAATAAAATTTCGTTGAAATATGGCAACACAAAATATACATTTCTACGAAAATTCATAACCGCTTTTTACGAAATTTTTCAATGGATTTTTATTATTGGACCAAAATCGCAATTATATTTTACTGCAAAAGAATACTTGAAAAATAATAAAGTTGATTACATTATTGCCACCGGAGACCCATTTATATTGTTTCGTTATGCTTCAAAATTAAGCAAAAAATTCAATACTCCTTGGATTGCCGATTATAGAGACCCATGGGTGGAGTCGGGGGGAATACAACAAAAATTCAATCGTTCTCTTGAACGAAAATACTTAAAAAATGTATATAAAATTACAACGGTTTCAGAATTTTTAGTTCAAAAAATTAAGCAAAATCTTCCAAGTAAGTCTTTTGAAATATTGATAAATGGTTACGATTTGCCGGAAACAAAACAACTTTCAGCAATAACCCAAAATTCAAAATCTATTTCTTTTGCTTACACTGGCACCATCTATAAATGGCATCCATTGGAAAGTGTTTTGTCTGTTTTTGAACAATTTATAAAAAATAATCCTGCTGCAAAAATAACTTTAAATTTTTATGGTATAAATGAAATTGATAAAGTTACCAATGTAATAACTCAAAATTATCCTGTCTTACAATCTTGTTCTTTTATTTACAAACGTATGCCCAACATTGAGTTATTAGAAAAATTAGCTCAAAATAATATAATGCTTTTATTTAATTATTACTCTTATTCGGGCACTAAAATTTATGATTATTTAGCGATTAAACGAAAAATCATATTATGTTATTCCGATGACAAAGAGGCGTTGGAATTAAAACGTAAGTATTATAATATTGAAGAAATAGAGGGAATATCGAAACAACTTCAAACTGATATTCTTGATGATACAAATGCAGGAATAGTTGTAAAAAACAGAGAACACTTATACTCTGTTTTAACAGATTTATATAAAGAATTTGAGCAGAATAAATGTATAGCTTGTAATTCCGCAAACACAGAAAAATATTCCCGTCGTTTGCAAACAGAAAAATTGGCGAAAATAATAACCAAACAAAATAATCAAAAATGAAACCAACCTACCAAATCTGCAACCGCTGTGTAATGGACACATCAGACATTGATATACAATTCGACGAAAAAGGTAATTGTAACCACTGCAATAATTTTTTCAAAAAAATATCGGCTCAACTGTATAATGAAAGCAAGGCAGAAGAAAACCGTAAAACTCTTGAAAATCAGATAAATATTATTAAGGGAAACGGTAAAAACAATAAATTTGATTGTGTAATTGGCGTTAGCGGCGGCGTTGATAGTAGCTACGTGGCATATCTTGCAAAAAAATACGGTCTAAAACCTCTGTTAGTTCATTTAGATAATGGTTGGAATTCAACTATTTCTACGGAAAATATACAATTTTTGGCAGATAAATTAGAATTTGAATACATAAGCTACACGCTTGATAGGGAAGAATTTAAAGATTTACAATTATCGTTTTTAAAAGCATCTGTTCCCGAAATGGAAACACCGACAGATATTGCAATTCCTGCTGTTTTACACAAAATAGCTGCACAATATAATATAAAGTACATTATCAGCGGAGGAAATTTTGCCACTGAAGGTATTTTGCCCAAAACATGGCATTACGATGCAAAAGATTTAAAATATCTTAAAAGTATTCATAAAAAATACGGAACAAAAAAACTAAAAAAGTTCCCGAAATTTGGTTGGAAAGAAGAATTGTACTACAAAATTGCGAAAAAAATAAAAATGTTTTACATTCTCAATTTAGTGCCATTCGACAAAGAAGAAGCGATGAAAATTCTTGAAACGGAACTTGGGTGGAAATATTACGGCGGGAAACACTATGAATCAATTTATACCGGTTTTGTACAATCATACATTATGCCCGAAAAGTTCAATATGGATTATCGCCGTGCAACACTTTCAACGCAAATTTGTCATGGGCAAACAACACGAGAAGTTGCTCTCAAAGAATTACAATCGAAACCATATAACGATGAAACTATTGAAAGACAGAAAGTTGCTGTTTGTGAAAAATTAAATATTTCTATTGCAGATTTTGAAAAATTTATGCGAGAACCTCCAAAAATTTACAGAGACTATCCAAATAACGAGAAATTTTTACAATTCATTTATAAAGGCTATTTGAAACTTACTGGTAAAACTAATTATAAGGAAGATTTGTAAAGCTAAACCATTTTCCTCCACACCTCATCTCTCACCCCATAAATCCTTTCAATAATATCCACAACCTTCAAACCTTCGAGAACATTTGTTGTAATTGTACCTTTATCCATTAATTTTTCAACAACATTCTCAATTACATAATGGTGATTTTGTGCCGAACCTTTGTACAATCCGTAATCGTTTGGCGGATTTGACGGTGCAAGCTCCGGCATTTCATAATCTTTTATATGGCAATATGTTACCTCGTTCATATATTGTCCGGCAACTTTTACTGTTCCTTTTGAACCTATAATTGTAATTGCGCTTTCTAAATTGCTATCCCATACCGAAGTTGAATAATTGAGGCAACCCATTCCGCCATTTACAAAATCAAAAGTTACCACGCCACTGTCTTCAAAATCGGTCAAAGTTTTGTGGTTGAAATCGGCAAAATTTCCTTTAATATTGGTAATATCGCCAAAAAGCCAATACATAATATCAATAAAGTGCGAAAATTGCGTAAAGAGTGTGCCGCCGTCTAATTGTGCATCGCCGTGCCAGTTTCCTTTTTTGTAATAACGGTCGTCTCTATTCCAATAGCAATCGAGTTTTACCATAAAAATATCGCCGAGCGTTTTGTTGTCGCACAACTCTTTCAACCAAACAGATGGCGGCGAATAACGGTTTTGCATCACACAAAATACGTGGCGAGAAACTTCCAACGATTTGAACAAAATAAACTCAGCATCTTTTTTTGTCAGTGCGATTGGTTTTTCAATCACAACGTGTTTTTTTGCGTTCAGTGCTTTGATTGACTGCTCGAAATGGCAACCATTCGGCGTACAAATATTTATCACATCAATATCAAGACCTGCGTTCAACAAATCGTCGATATTGCTAAAAAACGGTTCTTTGATGTCCGTCAAACCAAGTTCTTCTTTCGGTAAAATATCGCACACGGCAACCAATTCCGAATTACTGTCTCTTTTAATCATTTCGGCGTGGCGTTTTCCTATGTGCCCTTGCCCTATTACTGCGAATTTTATCATAATGTTTGGTTATTTGTTGAGCTGGTTATTTGTTTATTTGTTTTTTGCAAAGTTAATGAAATTTTGATTGATACTATCCAAAAACAAATAACCAAATCAACAAATAACCAAATCACCAAAACAAACGTATTTCTCATTAGTTTCCGGGCAAATTGCAACACCTTTTTCATCAAATTGCAGTTTATGCCCATTTTTGCTTACCCAACCAATTTGCCGTGCCGGATTTCCAACAACTAATGCGTAAGGTTTTACCGGTTTGGTAATTACCGCACCGGCGCCAATCATGGCATATTCGCCAATTTCGTTTCCGCACACAATAGTGGCGTTTGCACCAATACTTGCGCCTTTTCGCACCAAAGTTTGTTTGTATTCATCTTTCCGAACAACGTGGCTACGAGGATTTATAACATTTGTAAACACCATCGACGGACCAAGAAAAACATCATCTTCGCAAATCACGCCGGTGTAAACCGACACGTTATTTTGAATTTTTACATTTTTACCTAAAACGACATCGGACGAAATAACTACGTTTTGTCCGATATTACAATTTTCGCCAATGGTGCAATTGGGCATAATGTGCGAAAAATGCCAAATTTTGGTACCGTTGCCTATTTGGCAACCTGCATCTATAGCTGCGGTTTCGTGTGCTTGGTAGTTCATGCTATTGGTTATTTGTTGATTTGATTATTTGTTTGTTCGTGCAAGCGTTTTTGTTGGCTGTTTTTTAGGGCATTAAGCTTATTTGTTATTTCTTTCAATAATATATTTGCTTCTTGAAATTCTATTTCTGATAAAAACAGTAAGGCTAATGAAATTTTTAATTGACAATATGTTTCCAAAGCTGAACCATAAGCAATTTCGGTAAAACGAATTTGGTCTTTTAATGAATGTCGAGAACTGCCTTCTGCAATATTTGAACTGATAGATACAGATGCTTTTCTCATTTGAGAAACAAGTCCATATTTTTCTTCATTAGGGAATTTCGATGTAATATTATAAATCAATACAACAAATTTTTGTGCATTTTGCCACACCTCTAATTTTTCAAACGAATACTGATAGTTCATACTTTTTTCTTTAAACAAATCAACAAATAACCAAATCAACATTATCAACAATAAACCGCAACTGCTCTTCACTCAATTCCGTGTGCATTGGCAGCGAAAGCACGCAATCACAGAGTTTTTCCGCTATGGGAAAATCGCCTTCTTTGTATCTTTCGTTCTTATATGCTTTTTGCAAATGCAACGGTACGGGGTAATAAATCATTGCCGGAATACCTTTTTCTTCCAATGCTTTTTGCAAGAGCGGTCGCTGAGCGGAGTCGAAGCGTAACGTATATTGATGAAAAACATGTGTAGAATGTGCATTCCGCACCGGAATTTCAATTTTCGGATTATTCGCAAATGCTTTGTCATAAAAATCGGCTGCCGTTTGCCGAGCCAAAATGTATTCGTCCAAATGTTTGAGTTTCACATCTAAAACTGCCGCTTGCATGCTGTCTAAGCGAGAATTTACACCAACCACATCGTGATAATAGCGTGTTTCCATTCCGTGATTGGCAATTATGCGCATTTTTTTTGCAAGCTCGTCGTTGTTTGTAAAAATTGCACCGCCATCGCCATAGCAACCTAAATTTTTTGACGGGAAAAATGACGTGCACCCAATATCACCCATACAACCCGATTGCATTTTTTTACCGTTCTCAAACGTATAAACCGAACCGATTGATTGGCACGCATCTTCCACAACGTATAAATTATGTTCTTTTGCAAGTTTCAAAATAGCTTCCATATCAGCATTTTGCCCAAAAAGATGAACAGGAACAATCGCTTTTGTGCGTGGTGTAATTGCTTTTTTTACTGCTTCAACAGAAATATTGAATGTATCGTAATTCACATCAACCAGCACGGGCGTAAGTCCCAAAAGGGCAACAACTTCGGCGGTGGCAATAAAGGTAAACGTTGGTGTAATCACTTCGTCGCCGGGCTGTAAACCAAGAGCCATAAGCGCAATTTGCAACGCATCGGTGCCGTTTCCAACCGGAATAACGTGTTTTACACCAAGATATGTTTCCAAATTCTTTTGAAATTCTACAACTTTTCCGCCTTTTATAAACGTGGCGCTATCTATCACTTCTTGAATACCGGCGTTTACCTCATCGCGTATTTTTTCGTATTGACTTTGTAAGTCAACCATTTGTATTTTTTTCATGCAAAAAACTATTTCCGCAAAACTACGAAATTATTTAGAAGCTGTTTAAATTTTGTTTGATTTTTATTCCGACAAAAAAGTGTTCGATTTCGGACACTTCGAACAAAAAGTGTCCGAAATCGAACACTTTTTAATATTAAAGTATTTGTTTAAATTTCAATATTTTACATCTAATAATTTGAAAACGTAACAACAACAATAGTGAATTTGACCGTGAACTTTATACATTTAAAACCTTAAATCTGCAGCCTTAAAATACATTCTAAGTTGTTTAAAATCAAAATTTTGTATGTATAATACGCAGTATTTTTTTCATCGCTCAATCAAAGTGTCCGAAATCGAACACTTTTGTTTGGTTTGCAAAATATACAAATTGCTTAAAATCACTAATTTGCATTTGTGGCATGTTTATTGATGGGGGGGCAACTATTAATTAACTTTATTTATCTTAATTATGAAAAGAAAAATAACAAAAGCCGCAGTAATATGCGCAAGTTCGCTTTTAGCGATAAATTTTTATTCGTGTAACAAAAACGAAACGAATAACAGTCAAGTAACCCAAGTAAACGAAGATGGTATAGAAACCGTAAAATTCTTCGAAGTAGAAAAAGGCGATAGTATTGCCAAAGGAATTTTTAGGGAAAAACCTGATTTTGATGATGATGTGGTAGTTATAGCTACAAGTGAGGATTTATTAAAAGGAGAGGCTATTTCGGGTGGTTCGGGGTATATATATTGGCTTAAAACATCGGTAAGAACGAAAAATGATGCCCCTGCAACAATGACAGAGGGTGGAAGAACCTATTACAAATTAGGAGTAGATTTGAACGAAGGAGCTGGAGGAAAATGGATATTTCTTTATTATGCAAAAACCAATACTATTTCGGAAGCTCTCTGTGATATAGCGTGTCTTTCAAGTATTTTTCCCATAGTGGGGGTAGACTACTATTGGTCTAAGTTGGGAACCTCGTTTGGCTGTAGTGTCGGTGATTGTTGGACAGATTTGAATGAAGGTGCTGGTGGACATTATGTTAAGTTGGTGGGAGTCTCACAATATTTTAATGGCAAATATATTGGAGGCACTCCTATTCGTGATGTTGCAATAATTTCATCAAGTAGCTCAATGAGTTCTTGGAGAGCAAACGAAGGATGGGTAATTGAATCCACACGTACGGATTTAAATAAAGGAGCAGGTGGAAAGTACATTTATTTAGCTTTTAGAAAATAAGAATAATTCAATTGGGAATAAGTTTCAGCAATGGCTGAAACTTATTCCCTTAATCAATTAAAAATTACAAACATGAAAAAATTAATAATAATAGCAACAACGCTTATAATAAGTGTTTCAGCCTTTGGACAAGTGAAATTTGGAATCAAAGCAGGAATTAATGCTTCTTATTTTTCACAAACTACATTGAGTAACAATGTTAGCCCTTCTATTATGACAGGATTTAGTAGCGGATTGCACGCAGGTGGGTATGTTAATTATTCTTTCAATGATTTATTGGCTGCTCAGGCAGAAGTTTTATTTTCTATGCAAGTAGGGCAAATATTAGAAAGTCAAAAAATACAAAATTTTGATACGTGGATGGGAGGAGGACACACTATCACGAGTTTCAATTACATCAATGTGCCTTTGCTTTTGAATATTAAACCGTTTAAATTTCCGTTGAGTTTTCTGGTGGGTCCACAATTTGGTTATTGTGTGAGTCGTTGGGACGTTGATAAACTTCCGGTAGATGAATCGAAGTATAGGAATTTTGATTTTGCGGCTGCGTGTGGTGTGCAATACACCTTTTTTAATCATCTTGCTGTTGGTTTGCGTTACAATATTGGTTTATTACCAAGTTATCAAATTAATTATGAGTATAAGATTGAAACTCCTGATGAAGATATATTACGAATAGGAGCTGTAAAAGGAGACCGCACCAACGTATTGCAACTAAGCATAGGTTGGACTTTTTAAAAAATAACATGAAAAAAATAATAATTATAGCTTCCGCTTGTATGATAAGCGTAGCAACTTTTGGACAAGTAAAATTTGGAGTGAAAACAGGTGCTAATTTTTCTTTTCTCTCCGAAAGAACGATGCAAACAGAAACGGTAACAGTAACAAGTAAAAAAAACAGCGATATGATTGTCGGATTTTTAATTGGTGCTTATGCGAATTACTCATTTAATGATTTGTTTGGAATGCAAGCTGAAGCATTATTTTCTATGCAAGGTGGCAAGTGGGAAGTAGGTAAAGTAATCCAAAATTACATTAATGTACCTTTGTTGGTAGATATAAAACCAATAACAAATAATTCTTTCAGTATTTTAGCAGGACCTCAATTCGGCATTGGTATTGGCAGGAAAAACCCCGGCAGCAATGGATTTGCAGTACCTTATGAACGGTTCGATTTTGCTGCTGTTTTTGGAGCGCAATATACTTTTGTAGAACATTTATCTGTTGGACTTCGTTATAATTTTGGATTAACACCAAGTATAGATGCAAAACTTTCTAATAATGATAAAATAAAAGGAGAACGCAACAATGTATTGCAACTAAGCATAGGTTGGACTTTTTAAAAAATAAACAATGAAAAAAATAATAATGATAGCTGCTACATGTATTATAAGTGTTTCAGCATTTGGGCAAGTAAAATTTGGTGTTAAGGCAGGTTTCAATTCTTCTCGAACGTCAGGTTTGGTTTTTTATGAAAGATTTAATGATAGGCTATTGCCATCTGGGGCAACGCTTAAATTTTCACAGGGTTTTCACATAGGAGCTTATGCCAATTATTCTTTTTCCAGTGCATTGGGTGCACAAGCAGAAGTAATGTTTTCTACACAAGGCGGAATAAAAGTGTTTGGATTTGAAGGTAGCGGCACTTTTGACAGACGATTACAGCATTTAAGTTTTATCAACATTCCGCTGCTGTTAGATTTTAAACCTTTTGAACGTCCGTTTAGCTTGCTTGTTGGTCCGCAATTTGGCTTTTGTGTAAATAGAGAGTCGCTAAATAAAGAATTGTATGGCAACGATGTAAACTATACAAATTTCGATGCTGCTATTGTACTTGGTGCGCAATATACTTTTTTTAATCATTTAGCTGTTGGGTTGCGCTATAATGTAGGATTAATTCCAAGCGAACAATTTGATTATGAGTATTTTTACAAGCCTGCTAATGAAGAAAACTTCCAAAAAGTTGCTTCACTGCGAAGAACTAACAATATGTTGCAATTAAGCGTAGGTTGGACTTTTTAGAGTTTTTGACAAGAGCCGAAGTGTAAAACATACTTCAAGACAAAAACCGGTCTCGGCATATTTCTTATGAAAAGAAGTATGCCGAGACTTTTTTTCGACACACACTTTATTGCGAGAACAAAAAAACATATATATTTGCACGTTTTACCTAATTACTATACAATTACAATAAGAACTACCTAATTTATGGAAAAAAAATATTCGTTATACAACACCCTTTTGGGTTGGATTGTTTTTGCCGGAGCATCAATAGTTTATATGCTTACCAAAGAACCTTCAATGAGTTTGTGGGACTGCGGGGAATTTTTGGCAACATCAGCTTCGTTGCAAGTGGGACACCCCCCCGGCGCACCGCTTTACCTTATGTTGGGACGAATAGCTGCGCTTTTTGCAAGTACGCCCGAAACTATTGCCTACTGTATTAATTCGCTTTCAGCACTTGCAAGTGGGGCTACCATTATGTTTTTGTTTTGGTCAATTACCCATTTTGCAAAAAAACTGTGCGCCGCAAAAGAATTATCGACAAACTCAACTATTGTCATTTTATTAGCCGGACTTATAGGTAGCACAGCCTACGCCTTTACCGATACATTCTGGTTTTCGGCTGTTGAGGCTGAGGTATATGCACTTTCGTCGCTATTCACGGCAGTGGTGTTTTGGGCTATTTTAAAATGGGAAGCCGTAGCAGATAAACCCCGTAGCAACAAGTGGATTTTGCTGATTGCCTATATTATGGGACTTTCCGTAGGCGTCCATTTGCTCAACATACTTACCATTTGCGCCATAGTTTTTGTTATTTATTTCAAAAAATACACATTCACTCCAAAAAGTTTTATACTTGCCGGTGTGGCGTCGCTCCTTATTATTGTGGGCACGTTGTGGGGAATTATTCCGGGTACGGTTACAATTGCTTCGAAATTCGAATTATTTTTTATAAACGTGCTCGGTATGCCTTACGATACCGGTTTCGCGCTCTATTTAATACTGCTTGCAGCGGCAATTGTTACCGGAATTATTATTACCCGTAGAAATTTCAGTACCATAGTTCAAGTGGTAGTAACTTCTGTTGTGGCAATTTTGGCAGGCATGCCTTTTGTTTCTTCTTCGGTGTTTATTGTAATTCTTTTTATGGCAATAATGATTGCCGTGTTTTATTATGTGGCAAAACGCAACAAAACTATTCTTAATACTATTATAAATTGTATTGCTCTTCTTATCATTGGTTATTCTTCGTATGCTATGATTTACCTCCGCTCCAATGCCGAGCCGCCATTAAATGAAAATGCGCCGAACGACCCGTTTGCATTTCTTTCGTACCTCAACCGCGACCAATACGGCTCAACACCACTGTTGTACGGCGAATACTACAACGCTGTGCCTCAATGGGGGAAAGACGGCAGAGCAATAGTAAATGAAAAATTTACCTACACACCACGGGTAGTAGATGGTAAAGATAGATATGTAAGAGTAAGTGCCGGTGTAGAATATAAATTTCAAAGCGACTTTTGCACAATTTTCCCTCGTATGCACAGCCGCGACCAATCGCACATACGTGAATATAAAACGTGGGCAGGTATAAAAGACGGTATAAATACTCGTGCGGTATATGCGCGAGATGCTAACGGTAGGCAATATGGCGAAAAACAAGAAGTGCCCACCTTTGGGCAAAATCTTCGTTTCTTTTTCAGTTATCAAATCGGGCACATGTATGTGCGCTATTTTATGTGGAATTTTGCCGGACGGCAGAATGATGTACAAAGTCATGGCGGTATAATCAATGGAAACTGGATTACCGGTATTCCGTTTATCGACAATGCTTTGGTGGGCGACCAAACCTACATTTCGGAAAAAGCGAAAAACGACACAACACGCTGTACCTATTTCTTGATGCCGTTTGCCTTGGGCTTGATAGGATTTTTCTATCAATTTGCAAAAAACAAAAAAGATACTTTTGTAGTTATGCTGCTCTTTTTGCTTACCGGTTTGGCAATTGTGGTGTACTTAAATCAAACGCCATTGCAGCCTCGTGAGCGGGATTATGCCTACGCCGGCTCGTTCTACGCCTTTGCAATTTGGATAGGGCTTGCCGTGGTGGCTTTGTACGATTGGTTAAAACGCTATGTGAAAATTCCGGCAGCGGCTATTGCCATGGCATTGCTGCTCACAGTGCCTACGCCAATAGTGCTTGCGGTGCAAAATTGGGCAGCTCACGACCGTTCGGGGCGCTACACAGCTCGTGATTTTGCATACAATTACTTAGCAACCTGTTCGCCGCATTCTATGATAGTTTCCGCAGGCGATAACGATACTTTCCCCATGTGGTATATGCAAGAAGTAGAAGGCGGTCGCAACGATGTGCGGGTGCTTTGTTCTCCGCTGCTTGCCACCGATTGGTATTCGCAGCAAATTATGCGCCGTGCATGGAATTCGGCTCCGCTGCCTACCACACTTACCCACGACCAAGTTGCCAAAGGCATACGTGATGCGGTGCGAGTAATAACACCTCCTTATTACGTTGAAGACCGCGAAGGCAGAGCTCGACCTATGATATTTAAAAATATGTCGGCAGACAGATTAGTTGAAATTATGAGACCTTACGTCAAAGGTCAATTTATAGACCTCCACGCAGCAATGGAAGTAATGCGTGCCGACAATATAAAAGTTGAACTCTATGGTGAAGAATACAATTTTATCCCTGCCCGCAAATTGTTCTTTACGGTAGATAAAGAAGCTGTGTTGGCAAATAATATAGTGGCGGCAGGCGATTCGGCAAAAATAGTTTCGGAAATCCGCTTTGAAATAAAAGAGGACATGATTTACAAAAACAAACTGATGATTTACGACATTCTCGATGGCTATAAATGGGACAGACCTTTGTATTTCTCAAATATAATGTCGGCTGCCGAACTTGGTTTGGAAAAATACCTGCGTTACGATGGTTTTGCCTATAAATTTGTGCCTATTGAAAGTGACCCGCGCGTATCGTATGCCGACACCGATGTGTTGTACAACAACATTATGAACGTATATCAATGGCGAGGACTTGGCGAAGAAGGTATTCACATAGACCATTTCCACAACCGCACGTTGCGAGTGGTGGGCGTGCGTGAAATGTTTAACCAATTGGCTGTGAGGCTTGCACAAGAAGGCAAAAAAGATAAAGCCGTTGAGGTATTAGATAAATTGCGCACTCTACTGCCCGATTGGCAAGTGCCGTATTTCGATGAAAATATTATTATGACCGCACGCGCTTATTATATGTGTGGTGAACCTGAAAAAGCAAATGATGAATTATACACCTATTTCGTGAATTTATGCGATGAGGTTGTGTGGTTTAATTCTTTGAGCGATTCGTTCAGAAAATCGGTAGATTCGGAGAAACAAAATTACCTGTCGCTCATGGTTTACATAGCCGAAACAGCACAAATGAATCGTCAAACCGAATTTATGAAAAAATTGGAGCATACATGGTTGCGCACCGGCTATCCGTATAGTTTGGCGCAGACGCTTGAGAGGGAAGCCCCCTAAATCCCCCTCATACTTCGGCTACGCTCAGCAACCGAGGGGGACTTGCTGAAGCTCGGAAACAATAAACAAAATAACAGATATAAATAAAAGTAAAAATTAACCCTTAAAACACGGCTCTAAAGTCCCCCTGAGGGGGATTAGGGGGCTCTTTTAAACTTATGAAAAAACTAATCCTTTGCACATTCTGCGGCATACTGCTTGCAAGTTCCGCCTCAGCTCAAAAACAATTACCGGCGGTAAAACGCGCCGAAGCCTCTCGTGATTCGTTGGCAACACTGCTTGGCAGTTGCAACAAAACAAAAACATCGTTGGAAGCGCGAAACAAAAAGCTCGAAGACGAACTTGTGGGATTGCGTGCCGACACAAGTGCAAAAAACACTCGCATTGCAAATCTTGAAACACAAAATGCGCAGTATAAAACGCTGAACGATAATTTGAGCGCGCAGCAAACAAAAGTAGCACAACATGGAGCTGCCGAAACAAAAGCTATGCTCGAAGATTTGCAGCGTATTCGTGAATCGCTGTTTGCACGCCAAGATTCGCTCGAATTGTTGCAACGCAGTTTTATCGAAAAAACCGAAATACTCAACAATTTGATGCGTGAAATGGGATTTAAAGATAGCGAACTTTCGCAAAAAAATCGCAAAATAGCCGATATGGAAGCGCTTATTGCCCGCAAAGATTCGGCAAACAATGCCTTACGGGCAAAAATTCAACGCGCTTTGACGAGTTTTGAAGGAAAAGGTTTGACCATAGAACAACGAGGCGGCAAAATCTATGTAGTACTCGAAGAATCGCTGCTTTTCAAAGTTGGGCAAAGCGAAGTTGCTGCCAACGGACAAAATGCGCTAAAACAACTTGCTACCGTACTCGACCAAAACCCCGAAATTCATATAACAATAGAAGGACATACCGACAACACCGGCAGTAGCCAACGCAATTGGGAATTAAGCACTCAGCGTGCGCTTGCTATTTCGGGTATATTGTTGAACAATTCCAAAATCAACGGCAAACGAATCATAGTGTCGGGCAAAGGGCAGTATTCGCCAATTGCTACAAACGATACTCCCGAAGGACGTGCCAAAAATCGCCGTTCCGAAATTATTTTAACGCCTGATTTGCAGGAAATTTTTGAGATAATTAAGAATTAGAAGCCCCCTAAATCCCCCTCAAGGGGGACTTGGAGAGAGAAAAAAATAGAAGAACAGAAGAAAATATAAACCACAGTTCCAAAAGTCCCCCTTTAGGGGGATTTAGGGGGTAAAAAATACGATACATGAAAAAAACGTTTATTACATCTTTCATACTGCTCATGAGTACGTTGGCTGGTTTTGCGCAAGACGATTTTATTTCGGTATTGCAAACACAATCAAATTCTTACGAAGGGAAAATTGAAGTGCAACAAGATGCGCAATTGACACAATTGCTGCAAAATCACATTGCGCTCAATCAATTCAATGAAAGTAAAACTGAGGGTTGGCGTGTGCAAATTCACAGTTCTTCAAACCGAGCCGAAGCCGAAGCTGCACGGGTAAAATTCATGCAAAGTTTCCCAAATTACCCCACCTATTTTATTTATCAGCCACCAATGTTTAAAATCCGTGTCGGCGATTTTCGCACTCGTGAAGATGCCTTTATGCTTTATAAACAAACGGTAAAATTGTTCAACGTATCGTACGTTATTAACGACCAAATTCTGTTTCCGAAATTGTAGCGGTTATTTTTTCTATTTTACGGCATTTTTTTAAAGAAAAAATTATACATTTGGCTTTTCTTTGTCTGAATATGCCGAAAAAAGACATAAAACAAGAAGTAGGCAAACATTAAAACTATATAAATTATGAAAAAATTTTTGAAATTTGGCGTATTGACAAGTATGTTAATCGCTTTGTGTGTTGGTCTTTCATCGTGTAAAAAAGATGGTAATGACAATGATAAAGACAAAAACAAAAACACTTCAATTGTTGGAGTATGGACGTATGTGAACATAACATTAGAGGTCGAACACCCTGAGCAATCTATGGTAGATTTTGTGCGTTCTATGGTGGCTGTTACGGACTTATTTATGAAAGGCACAAAGTATGAATTTAAAACCGATGGAAAATGTTATGTTACTGCATTCGGACAAACCGAAGAATTAGGAACGTACACGTGGAATGGTACAGATGGCATTCTCACAAGCAAAGATGAAGATGGCGAAATAACAATCGAAAAACTCAAAATCAACAATGGAATACTATCGGTAATTTCTGATGAACTTGATGAAGACGCAATTGCACAGGGATTTACCAAGAGTTTGATAAGTATGAATTTCAAAAAATAATTAGAAAATTTTTACTCTTTTCCAATCTACGCACAATGCAATGCCGGTTATCAAAAACGGCAACATGGGCATACGATAGCGCACAATACCGCCAACGGTTGGGCTTGTAATGCCGGTAAACCACAAAAGAGCAAGACTAAATGTAATTGAAAAGAATAACAAATTGCGTTGTGCGGCAGTAATTTTTTGTGGAAAAATGCACGCAAGTACAATCAAAACAATTGTTAGAAAACTTTCGCCTGCCGGCAAAACGTCCATTACCGAACGAATATTCCATATATATGGCAGTGCAAACGCTCGCCACAGCGCCGCCGGAGTTTCTTTTATAAATGCCCACACATTGTTATCAATATTTCCAATAGCAATGTAACTACCGGCTTGTTGTTCAATAGCTTGTGCGATAAATAATGTCCGTTTATTGACAAGTGCTTCGAGTACGGGAATTCCCGACACCGCAACAAATACAATTGCTCCCCCAAAAATTGCCGCATACATTTCCCATATTTTAATTTTACGAGGAAATTTTGAGGCAAACGCAAATGCTATACTTGCCGGCAGCAGAGCTGCAAGAATATACACTTTTATGTTCAGCAAAATTAAAAATCCGCACAAAAACAGTAATGCCGAACGCCAATGCTGACGCTGTGAAAACAAGTGTAAACCATATAAAAATAACCCCAAACCAAGCATCACAATACATTCTTTGAGCATAGCCGAAGCCCAAAAAAGCGACGACGGCACAAGAAAAATACCGAGAACAATAATTATTTTTTGCTGAGGAAAATACGAAATAAAAACTTTGTAGAGCAAGCAAAACGCCACAAGTGAAATAAACGCCGCAAGTACGTGATGCACAAAAATATTGCCCCACGAAAACAACATCATCAACATATTAATGCGAATAATTGTTTGATTATCATTGAATAAACCCATTTCCACCGGACGACTCCAATGCCACGTATTTTCAAAATACGGCTGCAAATGAGGAAGATTTCCGGCGTTGTTGTCAAACAATATTTGCAAAAAATGCAGAGGATTTTCGAGCAAAGATGCAAAAAGAGCCTGCGCATCGTCGAAATATTTAAACACATCGGCATCGGCGCGCACCGGATAATAATAGGTGTAAATGGCGTGCAGGGCAAGCGCGGCAGTAATTTTTAAAGCAAACACACCCAACAATGTCCACTTGGAAAGTTGCATAGAACGAAAAAACGGCAATCGCACTATGCAAAAAGCACAAAGCAGTGTGTACAAAATGGGGAGTAGTGCGTTCATTACCGTAGAAATGTGCTACTCATCAAACTTCGGCATAAAAATCCACTCGTGCATAGACTGTGCAGCCTTGCGTCCATCGCCCATGGCAAGGATTACCGTTGCTCCACCTCGCACAATATCGCCGCCGGCAAAAATCATTGGAATATCGGTTTGCATAGTTTCTTCGTGTACTTCGATTGTGCCCCATTTGCTTACAGTCAATCCTTTTACCGACTGTGGAACCAGCGGATTGGGCGATACGCCAACGCTTACAATTACCTCATCAACATCGATTAATTTTGTTTCGCCTTTTACTTCCACCGGCGAGCGTCGTCCCGATTCGTCGGGGTCGCCAAGTTTCATTACTTGCAGGAGCATTTGGGTAACGTGTCCTTGTTCGTTGCCGTAATATTCAATCGGATTGTGCAAAGTTAAAAATTCTATGCCTTCTTCTTTGGCGTGTTTTACTTCTTCTATACGAGCCGGCATTTCCTCTTCGGAACGGCGATACACTATCATTGCCCGCTCGGCGCCAAGTCGTTTTGCAGTACGCACCGAATCCATTGCAGTATTGCCACCGCCAATTACGGCTACATTTTTTCCTTTAAACACAGGCGTATCAGCATCTTCATTGGCTGCGTCCATTAAATTTACACGAGTTAAATATTCGTTACTCGACATAATGCCAACCAAATTTTCGCCTTTGATATTCATAAATCGTGGTAAACCGGCTCCACTACCCACAAAAATCCCCGAAAAACCTTCGTTTTGCAAATCTTCTACACTTATGGTTTTTCCAATAATAGTATTGTTTACAAATTCCACGCCCATTGCTCGCAAATTGTCAATTTCCACATCAACAATTTTGTTAGGCAAACGAAATTCGGGAATACCGTATTTCAACACACCGCCAATTTCGTGCAGAGCCTCAAAAACAGTTACATCGTAGCCGAATTTTGCCATATCGCCGGCAAACGACAATCCGGCAGGACCGCTACCCACAACAGCAACTTTAAATCCGTTAGCAGGCGCTACTTCGGGAACCGAAACAGTGCCGCTTTCACGTTCATAGTCGGCAGCAAAACGCTCCAAATGACCAATAGCAACCGATTCTTTGCCCATGCGCACATGAATACACTCAGCCTCGCATTGTTTTTCTTGCGGACACACACGTCCACACACCGCAGGCAATGCCGATGTTTGTTTCAAAACTTTAGCAGCTTCAAGTATTTCGCCTCGTTCTATATTCTTTACAAACGCCGGTATATCAATATTTACCGGACAACCATTCATACAGGTTGGTTTTACGCAATCCAAGCAGCGTTGTGCCTCTCGTTGCGCCATTTCCAAAGTCAAACCAAGGTTAACTTCTTCGTTGTTTTTGTTGCGCACGTCAGCCTCTAATTCAGGCATGTGTACTCGTGGTATATCGGTTCTATCTTTTGCTTTCATTGCGTTGCGCAATTCTACTCGCCATGTATTGTTTCTCATAAGGGTTTTATTTTTACTGATTTATCAAAAGTTTTTTTGAACGCGGATAACGCAGATGACGCGGATTAGCACGGATTTATATTAAAAAATCTGCGAAAATCCGCGTTATCCGTGTCATCTGCGTTCAATTAAGTTTAAAAATCACAACTCGAACATTTTTTAATTTTTCGCATAGCTTCTTGTTCCTGTTCTTTGTAACCGTCAAGGCGCATCATCATTTCGTCGAAATCTACTTCGTGAGCGTTAAATTCGGGACCATCGACGCATACAAATTTGGTTTTTCCACCTACGCTTACACGGCAGGCTCCGCACATTCCGGTGCCATCCACCATAATAGTATTGAGCGATGCAAGGGTTGGAAGGTCGTATTTTTTCGTGAGCAGACTCACAAATTTCATCATCACAGCCGGACCAATAGTAACACACATATCAACTTTTTCACGCTGAATAACCATTTCTACGCCGTTGGTAACCAAGCCTTTGTTACCGTATGAACCGTCGTCGGTCATTATCACAATTTCGTCGGCATAGCGGCGCATTTGTTCTTCAAGAATAATCAAATCTTTTGTTCGTGCAGCCAGCACCACAATTACTTTATTACCGTGTTCTTTCAATGATTTTACAATAGGCAACATTGGCGCAGTGCCCACGCCACCGCAGGCACACACCACCGTTCCAAAATTTTCAATATGCGTAGCTTTTCCCAGTGGACCAACTACATCGGTAATAGTATCGCCAACGTTTAGGTTACACAATTTGAGCGACGACACGCCCACTTGCTGCACCACAAGCGTAATTGTGCCTTTTTCCGTATCGCTATCGGCAATGGTTAAGGGAATGCGTTCGCCTTTTTCGCCTACACGCACTATCACAAAATGACCGGCTTTGCGAGCTTTGGCTATCAATGGGGCTTCTACTTCGAGTTTTACAACATTTTCGGAAAAATATTCTTTATCGACAATTGTATTCATAGTATAAATTTTTGAAACACAAAAATATTAAATTAATTACGAATAGCGTGTAGAATACAAAAAAACATTTCCAAAGTTTTGAACACTTATGATTCTAAACTTTAGAAATGTTATGGAAAATTCTTTGTAAAAGTTTAACGGTATTTATCTTTGCATAAAGATGCTAAATATCAGCGAATTACACAAAATGTTCTTGATTTATTTTAATAGCCGTTTAGTTGTGCAACAGGTGCCAAAAGAGCCTAAACCGAACGAGAAATTCAGACATTGACGCAAACTTTATAAAGCAAAATTAAACCCAATACTAAATGCAACCGGCGGCAAATCACTAACTTTCATATTTGGGTCGTTTTTTGCAGCATCATAATTGTCTTGGAATTTTCCGGAACGGAACGGAAGAAATAATCCGCAACTCAATTTATGCCCTTTGTTTCCAAGTTTAATATCGAGATTTACTCCGGTTGTTAGTCCGTAAGAAGTCATATTGTATTTTTCGGAATATTTATCGGTACCTTTAAAAACGCCATTATAACCATACATAAGCATTAAATTGGGCGACACTTTGCTGTCGGGAAGGATTTTGAAAGTACCTCCAAGATTCCAGCCAAGCGACAATAGATTATAACCTAAGCCACCGAATACTCCAACGTGTTTTATCGGTAAAATTTCAACTTTTAAGCCAAAACCGCCATAATCAAATCCGGTTCCTACGCCCAAATATGCTTTTTGGTGAGTATTCTCTTGGGCATACAATGAATTTGCAGCAATACATGCTAATAATGCGCTAAAAATGAGGTGTTTAATTGTTTTCATATTTTATTTATTTAAAGGTTATTTTTTCTTTGTTCTGTATCGACACAAGTTATGCTATCGCTAAACTTGCGCCAAACAGGGGTAACTTAAAATAGAATCGTTACCTTATTATTATCCTATCATCTGTTTTTGTTTGTTTCTGACCATTAAATTTATACTCAAAATTTATTATTTTTTCTTTACAACTACAACCTTTCTTTCTTTCAAACATTATATCTGAAATCGTGTCAATATACGATGTGTTTTCTACAAAAATGATATAATTTGGAGAGTTGATATTAAATTCAATAAATGCTGAAAAATTATTGTATAAGTGTAAATCCCCTAAATTTATTGTATCAACAATAATAGATAGATTGCTCCTATTAGTTCGGATTGCTTTAAGAGTTTCTGAATCTGAAAGGTCTGGATAAGACACCATTACTCCGGCAATAGGATAGGGACTTTTGCAACAAGATGAAAAAAACATTAAACTCATTGCTAATATTATTACGAAAATGTTTTTCATTTTCATTGTATGATTATTTTTTGAGTGAATACTTTATTGTTTTACAAATTTCTCTGTAAATACCTGCTTATCGGTTTTTAATGTACAAATATATATACCTGCTGGCAAATTAGCACTTTGCAAAGCAATAGTATAAATTCCTGCTTCATGAGGAGCATTATTGTTAAGTTTATACACAAGTTTACCGTTGCTATCGTGCAAGGTAATTTCTACTATTTCGGTAACGTTGATTAATTTGTATTCAATATTTACGTCGTTTATTACAGGATTTGGGAAGAGTTTGAGGTATGGTTTTTCCGTTTCTATTATTTCATTTTCCAACAAGGTAGTTTTTTCTACCGTAAAATTGGAAATAAAAGGTAAAGAATCAGAATCAGGTATTACCGGTGCCGATTTTAAAGAAAAAGTACATGTAAAAAACGGTGCAATATATGCCCTAAATGTTGAGCCGGATTCGGCTTTAAATCCATCGGAAAGAATTATACTATTTCCTGCACGAAATGTAACATTAGCTCCACTTTTTACGGTATAATTTCCTGTCGGTACGGAAGAAGTTACATTTTTACCTGCCGAAATATTGTTTATTGCATGATACGATGTTGAAGTAGTTTCGTTCCTATTTTGAAGTTTAAATTCTGTACCAACATTAGGATAAATCGTAACTGCAAAACGCACATTTGCTGGCGAAACAGGTACCCATGTATTTACTATCTGCCCATTTACATTATATTTAGCCTCATACACAAATGTTCGTAAAGTTGCCGAAGTTTCGGTAGTATCCATTATTTGCACAAAATTTCCTCCATAATTTGGATTTGCTCCCGACAGTCCATTGGAGGTTGCAGATATTGTAGGCGATATTGTATAAGGATAGTTTACCGTTGCTCGTACTTCATGTCTTTTTGTGCTTAAATAAATTCCAGGGACAAAACCCGAACATCCACTTACACTTAAATCCCAGTTTAAAGTAATATTACCTTGGTCGGTTCCGCTAATATTTGAAATAGTTGTAGGTTGTATATTATACGTTTTTAAAATGGCTTTATGTGCGTTTACTAATCCATAACCAACTTGATTATTCCATGAACCATAAGGGCGACCTGCAGTGGTTGCATAACAATATCGAGCAGACGATACCTTATCGCAACTCGAAGATATAATTTCTCGCACCTCCTCCCATGTTAAACAAGGATTTACCGATAATATCAAAGCTGCGACACCTGCTACAAACGGGCAGGCAGCAGAAGTTCCTCCAAAATCATTATAATAATTTCCTGCAGTTCCGTTTGTAGTATTATAACCAGCAGAACCTTGTCTATCAGTTGTATAAACACTAGAACCCGGTGCAACAACATCTAAATCAGAACCATAAGTACTACCCGGCTGACATGTTGAACACCATGGGTCACATGAACCTGTAATGTCTTTTTTCCCTGCTCTAATACCACATCTATCAATAGCTCCAACGGCTATAACATTTGGCAAACTTGCAGGATAGCTAACAGTTGATGCATTATCATTACCCGAAGCAAAAATAACAACACAACCTCTTCCATTTCTACCTTGTGTTATTGCATTTTCAATTGCGTCATCTATTACTTGATGTTGAACAGAAGCCCCCCATGAATTACTGATAACATCAGCTCCATTCTGCCATGCCCAATTAATCCCATCTGCTCTTTGCATTCGGTCAGTTGGTGTCCCCGAAAGAGAAGAGCTAATAGACATTAACTCGCAATTAGGAGCCACACCAGCAATCCCATCTGTATTATTTCTTACTGCACCAATGATTCCTGCACATGCAGTACCATGATTTCCTCTAACAACCTGAGGTGATGTTCCGTTGTCACAATCGAAACTTAATGGATGTATATTATCAATTAAATCAGGATGTGTTAAATCAATTCCATGGTCAAGAACAGCAACAATAACATTGGAACCTGTTGATATTTGCCACGCTTCACACACTTTTATATCAATTCCACTTGTTCCTCCACTTTGTCCTGTATTTTGCAATCCCCATTGTTGCGAAAAAAACGTATCGTTTACACAATTGACATTATCATCAACCATTAAATCAGGTTCGGCATATTGAAACAAATTGGATTCATAGAAACGATTCGCTATTTCCATTGCATTATTTTTCGATTTTTCTGTAACACTCATGACAAACCATAAAGGCATAAAGTGATTTTGATAAACAATAAATGCTTGTTCTTTTTCGGCTTTTTGCCTGAGTAAAATAGTGTCATTTAATGATTTTAATTTTACATAAAAGAAATTTGACAAACCAATTCCATCTTGATATTGGTTTTTAAAATAAGGAGCAACAATAATATCGTTTCTTTTGTTTTTGATTTCCGACAGTTTTACTAAATATGCTTCATTCGATAAACTATCTTCAATACTTAATTTCGTCCAAAATCGTCTATAATTAGTTCTTGATTGTATTTTTTCTGAGACATCACTACGCAGTGGCTGCTGTCGCAAACTATTTGAAGTAAATATATTTTCTGGTGTTTCTTTTGCAATCGAAACAAAAATGTGCTTTGTATCCAATTCTAAATATTGTTTTTCTCCTTTATAATAATAGAAATATAGTGTTTGGGCATTTAGCCCCCCAAACGATAGTAAAAGCAATAACGTAATTAAATATTTTTTCTTTTTCATGGCCTTATAATTGTTGTATTTAATTTTATTTTACTTGTATTGCTTAATTTATTTGTTATAAGTGCAATCGTCCATTTTTCAACAGCAGCAGCATCATTTAAAGTTATTTCAACATTCAATTTATATTTTTTTGCTGAGAGTTGTTGTAATTCTTTTGCTGAAATACAATGAATGCCAGAACTGGTACAACCACTTGCCAGCAATAACGTATGTTTTGAAAAATCAATTTCGGGATATTCGCCATACGTACAATCAGTATATTTTTCTAATTCTGTGGTGCTGTTAATAATAATAACTTCATCTTGTTTTGTGTTTTTCCAATTACAACCAAATTCAAATAGTTGAAATTCGGTAAATTCAATAAATTCTTCTTTTTTGCAACCGCTTAAAAGAGTTGCAAAAATTAGTAGAAGTGTTGCGATTTTTAAAATATTTGTTTTCATATCAATTCTGTATTTTAGTTTTCAATATTTGTATTTCATTGTTTTGTTTTTGCAATTCTTCGTTTTGTTGAATAATATACAAAGTCAATTCCTCAATTTTTTTCAACAACAACGCATTCATTTCGCTCAGATTTATGCCTTCGCTTTCCATTACTGCCGCTGGAGCTACTTCGGGCAAGTGTTTATTGGTTTTTACAAATGTGCTTAATTCGCTCAAAGGCATGAGTTTGTAATCTTTTTCAAATACGTAATCGCAGCCTTGGGTAAGGCATATTTTTACTTCGTGGGCGCGAACAATGCCGTTTACATCAAGTTTTACAGTAGGGTTGGAGTAGCCGATGCCGACGTTGTCGGTAAAATAAGATTTACCTACAACGTGTAATTTTTGGCTTGGAGTTTCTGTGCCGAGTCCGAAATCGCCGTTCATCACTA